>SDBV01000672.1_pt1 | contig 49498 bp, 45 predicted proteins | sample 2277081 | NCBI WGS metagenome assembly SDBV01 (sample SAMN10402039, study PRJNA504765) | marine sediment metagenome | isolation source: marine sediment core GS10_PC15, 223 cmbsf | place: Arctic Ocean: Southern Knipovich Ridge | collected 2010
ATGCAACTATTTGAATGATTATGAATATGATTTTTGTCATGGACTAAAAGTGAAAAAAATGATTTTTGGTGTAAAGGATGTGAACTAAAAATTGCTCATGCAACGAGCTCTGAAGTTATACCTGGCTGTGCATTAATAGTAATATTCTGATAAAAGTCCGGCAATTCTTCACATATAGAAATCGGTTCATTTTCACTTTCCAAACTTGTAGAAACTGCTAATATATTGTTTTTCTCTTTTGTAACACAATATAAATCCGCATAATTATTCTCTGCTGTATATTTAAAATCTTTTAGATGCGGACCATTTAAATCCCAGACGGTCCCAAGTATTCCGGTTTTACAAACAATATTGATATTTTTGTTCGCAGAAAAAGAATATTCCAAACAAATAAGATGTGGGTTATTTATGGACGCAAATCGTTTTGATTTAATGATTACTTCTAAATTATTTTCTAATGAAAATACTGTCTCTCTCTTATGAATCGCATGTTTTATATTTAGTGACTGTCTATGATATTTCACTTTCGATTTTAATACATCAATTTTCCTATCCATATATTCCAGACAGAAAAAACAAGCATTCGGTGCATTTACCGGTTCCCGCCATTTACCAGGTACTTGATCATACAGCCCTGCAATTAACACACCTGTTTTTTGTTTACTAAGGTATTCATCTAACGTTCCACGATAACCCAAATATCCATTGCCTATTAAGAATTTATTTCCAATAAAATCGATGCTGTTTGGTGAAGGAAGCCTTTTATCCTCAATATACCAGCTCATTAATTCTCCTTATTAATGCTAATAACTTTTTTGTATATGCTAACTTCTAATTATGGGGATACTTTATTTTTCCCTGCTACTTTTGTAGAAACAATAACACCTGTATTATCTATAACTGTTTTAACACCGCGTAATAAAACAGTAACCGGGTTTCCACTTTTAACCTTAATTTCTGTTGTTTGAGCGGATATTGTGATACCTAAATAAGAGTCCTTAATCTTTATCTGGATACTAAGGCTGTCCCATGTTTCAGGAAGAACCGGATTAAGAGAAATAATTGGCCCATCGGATCTTAAGCCGGCATATCCATATACAATATTCATCCATGCAGCAGCAATTGCTGTCATATGGAGACCTTCTCTTGTATTTCGATTATAATTATCAAGGTCAATACGGGTAGCAAATCTAAAAAAATCAAGACCTTCTTCGTGTTTTTCCAGTTCTAATGCAAGAATAGAATGTACAGAAGGAGATAGTGAAGATTCGTGTATACACAGCGGTTCATAATTTGCAATCTTTTGTGCTTTGCTAAAGGATTGATTAAATAAGAAAATGAACATTAGAACATCCGGCTGTTTAATCATATCAGTTCTGTAAATCCTGTCGTAAGACCAGTTATGATAAAGCGGAAAATCATCTATTGGGATATCATGAATATTTATATGCGGCAGATCAAAGAAACCATCATGCTGTTCAAATATTAAAGAATCTTTTGTATATGGAATATACATATTTTGTGTTATTGATTTCCACTTATCCTGCTCTGTATTAGATAAATTGAGCTTTTTCTTTAATTTTTTTATCCTTTTTCCTGAAGTGCCGTTTAACGATTTAAAAGTTTTTAAAGTATAATCCAGTGTCGTTTTTGCAAGATAATTAGTATAACAATTATTATTTACCATTAAATGGTATTCGTCCGGGCCCATTACTCCATAATAGCCATAAGTTTTTTTTCTTTTCGAATACTGTACTCTGGATGCAAGAAAACGGCATATTTCAATAAGCATTTCCAATCCATAAGTAAAGAGGAATTCTTCATCTTCGGTAATTTTAACGTAATGTTCTATTGCATATGCCACAGCAGTGCCGGATTGGAATTGAAGACTTGCATGCTGCCAGAGGGTACAACTTTCACTGCCGTCTATTGTTGCTACAGGATAGCATGCTCCTTTATAGTCTAAGTCTATTGCCCGCTTTCTTGCCGCATTAAGTGTGTTATACCTGTATATAAGTAAAGACTTTGCAGCATCAGGATTTGTAAAAAGATAATACGGCAGACAGTATGTCTCTGTATCCCAGAAAGTATTGCCGTTGTATGCCTCACCTGTTAAGCCTTTAGCCCCGATATTTGCACCGGGCATTTTACCGGTATATGTTTGCTGCAGTTGAAAAATGCAAAATCGGATACCCTGCTGATTAACAGGATCACCCTTAATTTCTATATCAGTTGTTTCCAATATTTTAGCCCAGTATTCTCTATTTTTTTTATAAGCATTATTATAATTTATTGATTTTTGCTTTTTTAGTAATGCGAAACCACCCGATTCAACCTCTTCGGGACTTGCAGTCTTTGAAAAATAGATTGTTATCAATTTTTCTATTTTACTTTCTTTTTTTTCTTCTACTTTTAAAGTAAATGAACTGGCAGCAAATGAATCTTTTATTATTTGTTTTGCACTAACAGTATCCGATACGGAATATGTATAACCGGCAAAGAGGTGTATATGAGTGTTCTCGGTTTTAAGAGTTGCTCCTGTCAGTTTTTGATCTTCCGCTACATTTTTGCAAATCCAGAAATTATCTTTAAATGCTTCATGCTCCAGGGACCAGTCAATTCCAGTAATAATCTCAATATCGCCCGACCAATTATCAGGGACAAATGAAATTGATTGAAAACAATATTCTGGGTTTTTCATATCAACAAGCCGCCTAAACAAGCAATGTGTTTTTTTCTCTGATGATGTAGTCCAGATGAACTCTCTTTTTAATTCCCCTGTTTTAAAATCCAGTTCACGCTTAAAATCTGAAAATATAACTTTAGCTAAATCGAGCTGTTCTCCATCAATATTAATCCGGATATATAACCAGTCTACTGTATTTACCATAAAACAAAGTCTGTTTGATATTCCCTTATAACCGGGGTTTTCAGTAAAATACTCTTCATAAACTCCATTTAAATATAGGCCAGGCAGGGTGTCCCCGGAATAACCTTCTTCGAAATACCCTCGAATGCCCATATATTCATTGCTTAAGGAAAATAATGATTCTGAAACCCTTGAACGGTCCTTATGAAATTGATTTTCTATAATCTTCCATGAATCCTGCTCAAGATACATATCCGGTTTTTTCCTCATCATTTTCTCCTTTCTATATTTAACTATTTTGTTAACTAGTTTGTTAACTAGTTTATTTCCTGGAAATAATTCCAAATAATCAACAATCTAAATTTATAAATAGATATTTTGTATTATAGTGATTATTTCATACCGGGTAAATTTTACTTTCTTATATTTGTTTTACGTAAATACATATGATTTACTGATTTTTTATGAATTATGTTACTTTTTAACAACTACTTGCTCTCTCCCATTCCTTAAGATATTATGATTTATCGTATAAATTATTCACGGAGCAGATTATGAGGTATAAGAAACAGATTTTATTTTCATATATCCTTGTTTCATGTGCTGTTATATTATTTAGTAATTTCTTAATATTCTTTTCTATAAATGATAGAGAAATAGAATTACGCCAGGATTTTAACGAAGCACATGTTATGCAGCTCCGAAGTACACTCGATTATATTTTGAATAAAATATCACAGGATTTAATCTATCTGTCATTTCAGGAAGAATTCTTAAATTTGAAAGAATGGTATAATACCTCGTCATACAGAGAGAAAAATGAATTTATAAGAGATTTTAATCCTTTTAAAACTTTAACAGATTATTTTAGCGAAGCTTTAATAGTACATCCGAATGATGATATGGTATTGGACTTAAAAAACAAATTGGTTTCTACAATAGGTTCATCACGTGTTAGGAGCGAAATTGATACATTACTGAAACTAAGCAGCAATTTATATGGAGAACAGATATATTCTTTAACTTTTAAAAATAGTAATACTATAACGAGTATTTACCTGGTAAAACCTTTATATAATCATATATCAGAGAATAAGGCATTTATATTCTTAAAATTAAGTAATTTCCTGTTTAAGGAAATTATGGATGAAATATTTCTATCTGAAAGCTCTTTTGCAGTAATAAGCGATGCTGAAGGTAATATACTTAAAATAAGATCTGTGAATTATAACACAGAAGAGCTTGATATAGTAGAAATATTAGAAACTACGTTAGAATCTGATGGCTCTGTACAAATAAAACTCGCAGAAGATACTTTATTTGTAAGTCATGCGGAATCAGATGAATTTAACTGGAATGTTTATTATGCGAGCACAATCTGTTAAAGATATTATTGACAACAATTTTGGCGACAGGAATTTAAGCCTTGATATGATTGCAGATAAAATACAATACAGCGTTTCTCATATCTGTAATATATTTAAAAGTATTTTTGGTGAGACTATTAAAAACTATATTACAGGACTAAGATTAGAAACAGCTAAAGACCTTCTTATACATACTAAATTGAAAATTGCAGCCATTGGCGCAAAGGCCGGTTATGATAATATTGGATCATTCATTAAAATTTTTAAAGCATATATTGGTGAAACACCTAAATCATATAGAATCCGAATTCATAAAAAGTAGTATAATTAAAAAAAAGAACATAAACAATACCGTTTTATCCCCAGAAAAGTAAGTTGTTAATAATAAATCATCTTTAAGGCTTTTTTAGGCAGAGATATAATTTGTTGATCTTTTGTAAAGATCAAAATTATATCAAATAAAGGAGTCATTATGAAAAAGCGCATTATTTTGTTACTTGCATTTGTATTGGTCTTTGGTATGTCAGTATTCGCTGGGGGCGAAAGCGAAACAGAAAGCATGGCCGAAGAAAAAATCCAGATAAGGATTGGCATCTGGCCGGAGGAAACCCAGAGCGCAGATGTTGAATTGAATCTTGCATTAAAAGAACAATTCGAAGCTTTATATCCGAATATCGAAATAATTCCTGCATTCTATAAGTATGCACCGGATAACTTTCTACCGCTGGCTGCTGCCGGAGAACTGCCAACAGTTTTTGATACCTGGTTTACGGAACCCCCCCAAATTATTGATGCAGGTTATGCTGCTGATATTACAGATATTGCAGCTAAATATGGATATGATCAGGATATGAATCCTGCAGTAAAAGAATTGCTGTCGGAAAATGGTAGATTGTACGGCCTTCCGCGAGATGGGTATGCTTTAGGCTTATATATCAATATGAACCTTTTTAGAGAAGCAGGCCTTGTAGATTCAAATGGCCTTCCTATGTATCCGAAAACATTTGATGAACTCACGGAAGTTGCAAAAACCATCACAGAGAGAACTGGAAAAGCAGGCATGTTTATAGCCACTGCTTATAATGTAGGCGGTTGGCATTTCTCTAACCTTGCATGGAATTTTGGAGCCACTTTTACAAAAGTTGTAAATGGAAAAGTTATGGCTAAAGTTGATTCTCCTGAAGTTGCTGCAGCCGTCAGGTATGTAAGAGATCTTAAATGGGAGCATGGCGTACTGCTGGACAACCTTCTTCTTGGCTGGGGTGAATGGATTCAATATTTTGCAACAGATGAAGTAGCTATGTGTTTTGCTGCTTCTGATGTTGTTGCACTTCCTGTTAATGATTATGGAATGGACAAAGATTCCATTGCAATAGCACCGATACCGCAAGGACCTAATGGAGACCAGTACAGCCTGTTTGGCGGGACTCCTTATATGTTTAGCCCCACAGCTACAGAAGCTGAAATCGATGCAGCTATGAAATGGCTTGAATTCTCAGGACTCTTAAACAACCTACAGGACGAAGCTCTTGAAGGCAAAAGGCTTGACATTCAACTTGATGCAGAAAATGGATGGCCTGTTGGACCACAGCGCATTAAAGTATGGACAGACCGGGATTATATAGAAACTTTAGATTCAATATATGAAGAATTTGAAAATGTGAATATGCAACTATATAAAGACTATTATTCAGTTTCTCAATTTAATTTAAGGCCGGAAATACCTTATTTTGCGCAAGATATATATGCACTTCTTGATGGTGTGCTGCAGGCAGTATTAAGTGATGAAAATGCAGACATCGGCAAATTATTGGAAGAAGCAAATAGGCTCTACCAGGAAAATTATTTAGATACACTCGAATAATTATGATCTCGTTATAAGGGCAGGCATTTATATATTACCTGTCCTTATTTATAACTTTGGAATATTTAAATGATTTACAAAAAAGATTCTAAAACTTTTTTTGGAGGTAATATGAAGAATGGCCTGTCTGGTTGGGGATTAATGATTCCCGGTATAATACTTTTTACATTTTTTCTATGGTACCCAATTATATACGGTATAGTTCTATCTTTTGCAGAAACGAAGGGGCTAACGATAATTGGATTTACCGGTCTGGGGAATTATGAGAAAATATTAAAATTACCTGAATTTACAAGTGCTTTAGTAAATTGCTTTTCATATACATTCTGGTCTCTGATTATAGGTTTTTTTGTGCCAATTATTTTAGCTGTAATTATCAGTGAACTTACACATGGAGCATCATTTTTCAGAATATCTATGTATTTTCCAAGTATTGTGCCAATAATTGCAACAACTTTAATGTGGAAGTTTTTAATGAATCCAGGCGGTTCGGGGATGCTTAATGCCATTATCATGAGTTTTGGGCATGAACCATTCCAGTGGCTTGAAAATGAGAGTTTTACAATACCTCTTATTATATCTACAATGACATGAAAAACCGCCGGGGCAACTGCAATTATTTATATTGCTAGATTAAAAGGTATTAATCAAAACCTTTATGAAGCCGCTGCATTAGATGGCGCAGGAATATGGAAAAGAATTCGTCATGTCACACTACCTCAAATATATAATCTTGCAAGGCTTTTATTTATTCTTCAGATACTTGAAGTTTTTAAAGTATTATTAGAGCCAATGATGATGACAGATGGTGGTCCAAATAATGCATCGATATCTCTCCTTCAATTAAACTAGAAACTGGCCTTTGAAGATTATAGAATCGGGCAGGCATCTGCTGTTGGTGTTATTGTATGTATAATCCTTGCAGTTTTAACAATTATCTATCTTAAATCAACTAAAGAAATAGAAGTTAATTAATATATTACAGGAGAATTAAATGAATTTTTTTAAGAATAAAACTAAAGGATTTATGACTTCAAAAGACATAGGTTCAAAATCCGGTAAATTAATATACTTTTCTTTTTTTTGCATTTGGTATAATAGTTGTATTTACTTTTCTTGTTCCAACATTGTGGATTTTAATATCAGCTTTAAAAGACACCAAAGAACTTTTTGGAAGTCCAACCACAATAATACCAAAAAGCTTTCATCCGGAAAAAGCAATTGATGTATGGAATAGATTACAGTTTGGAAAATATTTTATAAATTCGTTTATTATGGTCACCGGAGCCATAATTGCTGCAATCTTCTTTAACGGATTACTTGCATATTGTTTTTCCGTATTAAAGCCCAATGGATGGAAAATAATATATGGCCTCGTACTATGGAGCCTGATGATACCGAATATAGTGAGTCTTGCACCACTTTTTATAAATATCAGTAGTCTTAATTTAACAGATAACTGGATACCATTATGGCTTTCATTTGGTGCGAATGCTTTTTTTGTGCTACTGTATAAAAACTTTTTTGATAATATACCAAAATCATTGGGTGAATCTGCAATGCTTGACGGTTGTTCAAACTTTTCAATATTTACAAAGATCTTCTTTCCTCTTAGCAAATCTATTAATCTTGTAATAATTATATTTGCATTTAATGCTGCATGGTCGGAATTTCTTTTATCGTATTTAGTATTAAAAGATATAAATATGCATACTGTTATGGTAAAACTATTTACAATGAACGGAACATGGGGTATGTCTGCAGATAAAAAACTTATAGCCCTTGGATTCTCTATTATTCCGCCTGTTATTATTTTTATTATTTTCCAGAAATATATTAATAGGGGAATTACTTTATCTGAAGGTATAAAAGAATAATATATAAATTAATATGGCAGACTTGCATATCATACTTACTACATTACTGCGAATGCTAAAAGCAGTCTTATTGTTTTACAGAATATTATTCTTTAAATAGACTAATGAAGTACAAGCTTTATTAGTCTATCTCTTTCTGCTTCCTTTATTTTGTTAAACTGAACACTTAAACTGGACCTGTCTTTAGAAAAACGCTCCACTTTACTATTTAACACAAGCCTATCCTTTATACTTAGATTAAATGCAACACGAAGGTTCTCTCCCTTTTTAAATTCAAAGTCGGAGTTTTTGATTTTTGCTCCCCCTCCACTCAGATCTATAAGATAAGAAAGATACTCTTTAATACCAGTTTTTAAAATTACTGGTAGTCTAATCCTCTTTCTAAAATAATTTCTATTCTGTACATGCTCTACCTGTTCCGAGTGGTTTAATTTAATACTTCTGTTTCCTGTTCCTGAGACAGTTGTATGTATTAAATAGCAGCCAGAATCCCGTTCTATTTCCATTATCACAGGCTTATTCTGTTTAATAATATAATTAGATTTAATTTCTATATTATTACCATTAATACTATTAATTACAGACTTAAAAGCCGGAAACCCAGCACTGTGAACTTTTACTTTTATATTCGGAAACAACTCTGCAGTTGAATGCAGGTAACTTTTTATACTTGTTCCTGATAATCCTAATTTATATCTAAGTTTTGCAAGATCCTTCCCATAGGACTTATTTGAGCCAAGCATTTTCTTTACGCAAGAATTAAATGCAGAAGAACTTGTGAGTATATCAGTTATTTTTATCCTATTAAAATACGTTTTTAATTCATGAATCAAACCTAATTCTAATGGAGCTAAATTCTTTGTATTAATTATTCTGTTAAACCTAATTTTTTCAATTTTTATTTCTCTAAGCCGTTTAATTTTTCTGTGAATCATATATGTTACCGCAGGAATTATTATAAGGCATAAAACAAGTATAATCCAGATTATTACCTCCAGAGGGTCTCTTTCAAATCCTCTGGCAAGCTCATTCCAGAATGCTTTTAATTTACCACCATCAAGAATTATCATCTTATATTTTAAATATTATGTATATGAGATTAATAAGTCAAATTTATTTTTAATGAGATATTTCTATAGGCTTACCCTTTAATACATCACCCGCAGTTTTTATTGCGCACATTTCTCCGCACATAGTACAAGTTTCCTCTTTTTCCGGCATTGAAGATTTCCTGTACTCTTCTGCTTTTTCGGGGTCTATTGCAAGAGAAATCATTTTCTCCCAATTAAGGTCTGCTCTTGCTTTACTCATTTTATTATCCCAATTCCTTGCACCAGGAAGCCCTTTTACAATATCTGCAGCATGTGCTGCTATTCTTGATGCAATAATACCTTCCTTCATATCATTTAAATCCGGCAGTCTTAAATGCTCTGCAGGAGTTACATAACAAAGAAAATCTGCACCATTGGAAGCTGCAATAGCTCCGCCAATTGCACTCGTTATATGGTCATAACCGGGAGCGATGTCTGTTACAAGAGGGCCAAGCACATAAAACGGTGCCCCGTGACAGAGTTTCTTTGCAAGCTGCATATTTGTTTTAATTTCATCCAAGGCCATATGCCCCGGACCTTCTATCATTACCTGCACATGCTCATCCCAGGCATGTTTTGTTAATTCACCGAGTGTTATCAGCTCTTCTATCTGGCAGGCATCTGTTGAGTCTTCTATACATCCCGGCCGGCATCCGTCACCAAGGCTCAAAGTTATATCATAAGTTTTACATATTTCAAGCAGCCGGTCATAATGCTCATAAAAAGGATTTTCATTTCCTGTCATTTCCATCCATGCAAATAAAAGTGAACCGCCTCTGGAAACTATATTTGTTAGACGTTTGTTGTTTTTTAACCTTTCCGCAGTTTTTCTGTTTAAACCTGCATGAATAGTAATAAAGTCCACACCGTCCTCTGCATGTTCTTCCACTACTTTAAAAAAATCATCTACCGTTAAATCCTTTAGTTCCTTTTCTACATTGCCTATTGCATCGTACATTGGGACTGTTCCAATCATAGCAGAACTCAAATCTATGAGCTTTCGTCTAAACTCTTTAGTTTTACCAAAACAACTTAAATCCATTATAGAGTCCGATTTTAATTTTAATGCATAACAAGCTTTTTCAAGTTCCTTTTCTATATTATTGCAGTCTTTTGAAATTCCAATATTTACATTGATTTTTGTTTTTAGGCCTGCACCTACAGCTTCGGCACTCAAGGATTTATGGTTCCTGTTAGCAGGTATTACGGCCTGTCCTCTGGCTATTTTATCCATTAATATTTTAATATTTATATTTTCCTTTTTGGAAACTACTTCCATTTCAGGTGTTTTTATTCCTTTTAAAGCTGCATCCATCTGTGTAGTGTAAGCCACAGTGTAAGTACTAGTGTAAGTCATTTTATTTCCCCTTATAATTGTTGATTTTATCCTGTATAATTTTTATTTTTTCACCAATTTTGTCTGCGTAGACTATTTCTGTAACCAGAGCAATACATTCTGCTCCCCGCTGTATAACTTCCGAAATATTATGTTCCTTAATTCCTCCGATTGCTACAAATGGCATATCTATATTCCGAACTATATATTCAAGGTATTCTAGCCCTACCGGTTCGCATACATTTTCTTTTGTTTTAGTAGCGAATAAAGGGCCGACACCAATATAATCTGCTGCAGACTTAATCGCTGCATTTGCCTGTTCCGGACTGTGAGTAGAAAGCCCTATTATCATATTTTCACCTACAAGCTCTCTAACCCTTTCTACAGGAAGGTCATCCTGACCTACATGTACGCCGTCTGCACCAACAAGCATGGCTATATCAATATCATCATTTACAATAAATGTGACACCTTTTTCTTTTGTAATTTTTCGTATTGCCATACATTCTGAATATTTTTTTTTAATTGATTTATTTTCTTTTTCTCTGTACTGAATTACTTTAATTCCTGAATCTATCATTTCTTTAACAACTTCTATATTTTTCTTTCCTCTTGAGAACTTCTCTGCAGTTATACAATAGATTCCCTTTTTAAAGTTTTTTAACTTATTTGATTTTTTGAATGTTCCTACATAATCTTTTTCCAGAGTATAAACATTAAAACGTAGTTCCTCATATCTTTTTGAAATATCTTTATTTTCGATTTTTATACTTTCTTCGATTACTCTTAAAGCTTCCTGTACTCTTTTAAAATTTGCATAGATAATTTCATCTGTACTTTTTTTCCCATCCAGTTCTGTATCCTTAGAAATCTCATACCCCACATCACTAGAAGAATCTCTTGAAAAAATGAGTTTATCATTATCTGTTATATATTTTCTGATACTATGCCTGATATTTTTTAGCTTTTCTGTTATCGTTTTGTTATTAAATGTAAAGCGGGCTGTATCCTCTAAAACTCGTAATCCTTCACAAGCCCTGTTTATATTAGCATCTATTATCCTGTAAATACTCAAACTTAACTCCTTATTCTAAAGGCTTTAATCCGGCAATTTATCCATAATATATTTTAAAGATACTGCCAGTCTTTAAAAACAGGCTGATATCCTTTTTTATAAATTGCATTTTTAACTTCGCATACAGTTCTTTTGTCATCAATTTCAAACTGTGTTTCCTCTTCTTCGTTTAGATATCCTCCAACGGAAGTTTTTGAACCTGCAGACATTTTTGTTGTACCCAGAGGTATAAGATTATCCCTTAAGTTCGCACTTTCCCTTGTAGAGATTGAAATGCCTGCTCTGTGAAGAAATATTCTCAATGCAAGCATTGCCTGTATAAGATTTTTATCCAATACTTTTTTAATAGCCAAAGTATTTCCCTGAAACGGCCGTATTCTCGGAAAAGATGCTGAAATCTCTATAGAAGGATATTTACTTTGCAGATAATCCGCATGAAGACCGGAAATAAAACATTCTTTTCGAAAATCATCCAAACCAAGAAGAGCCCCAATATTAACAGAACGAATACCTGCTTTACATGCATTTTCCGGTGCATTAAGCCGGAACTCATAATTACTCTTAGGACCTGCAGGGTGAAGTTTTTTATAAAGTTCTTTGTTATACGTTTCCTGATATATTGTAAGATTATCCACTCCTGTATCTATAAGCCTTTTATATTGATCTTCTTTAAGCGGATATATTTCTATAGATATGGATGTAAAATATTTTTTTAATATTATAATTGAATCTGTAAGATATTCTATTGTTGCCTTATTTCTTGCACTTCCGGTTAAAATTAAAATATGCTTTAATCCGGTTTTTGTTATTGCCTTTGCTTCTTCTTCAATTTCTTTAAAAGTTAGCTGTTTTCTTTTTATAGTGTTGTCATTATTAAAGCTGCAGTATACACATCTGTTTTCACAGAAATTAGAAAGGTAAAGTGGGGTGTATAAAAGTATAGTCCTGCCAAACTGCCTTACTGTAATCTCGTGCGCTATTTGTGCCATTTCTTCCAGACAGTTTCCAGCAGCTGGGGAAAGTAAAGCTAAATAATCCAAAAAGATGAGTTTTTTCTTTTTGATTATTTGCAACACTTTGTTTTTTGTTAAAGAGTTAAAATATTCAGCATAATTAAAATCTTTATATTGATTAACAGTTTCAAGAAATCCTGTACTTACCAAGCTTTTCATATTTACGTTTTACCTCAAGAAACCTGTTAACGGCGAAGAGGCAACAGCAAGCCCGGATACTGTTCCTGTACCTGCCAAATATGCACTTCTGCCTGCTTCAATTGCATTTTTAAAAGCAAGACCCATCTGCGGAGGATCACCGGCACTTGCAATTGCAGTATTAACAAGACATGCTGCAGCACCCATTTCCATAGCCCTGCATGCTTCGGAAGGTTTACCAATTCCTGCATCTACAATTACCGGCAGAGGTATTTCCTCTATCAGGATCCGAATCATTTCTTCTGTACGCAATCCTCTATTGGACCCTATTGGAGCGCCTAACGGCATAACCGCTGCTGCCCCAGCATCTACAAGGCTCCGTGCAACATAAAGGTCCGGATTAATATATGGAAATACATAAAATCCATCCTTTGCAAGCCTCTCTGTAGCAACTGCGGTTTCATATCCATCTGGCAGCAGATATCTGTTATCCGAAATAACTTCTATTTTTATCCAGTTACCGCAGCCTGCTGCTTTTGCAAGCCGTGCAATTCGTACGGCTTCATCTGCAGTCCTTGCACCGGAAGTATTGGGCATAAGTTTTATTGTTTTTGGAATATGGTTTAAAATATTCTCATTAGCAGATGTTAAGTCTATTCTTCTTAATGCAACAGTTATAACCTGTGTACCGCTTAAGCGTACAACCTCCGATATAATTGAATCATTTGAATATTTACCTGTTCCGGTTATAAGCCTAGATGAAAGAACCTCACCGCCTATTTTAAGATTATCTTCCATAATCAACCGCCCCCTACTAGCCTTAATATTTCCAGAGTATCATTTTCCTTTAAAGAAGTAATAGAATAATTTTCTTTTGGAACTATTTCCAGATTATGTTCTACAACAATAGTATCCGGATTAATTTTCTTTAGTTCGAGCAAGTCTGCAATATTATCCGGTTCTTCCAGTATTTCCTCTTTTCCATTTAATATTATTTTCATCAGCATCTCCTTAAAATCAGGAATGTATTATTAAAAATAAAGAACCCTGGAGCAGAGCTCTGAGGTATCTTCGTTCTGTAGAGCGGCCTGACCACAAGCTTGCATGTGGTCAGGCACTATTTTATAGCCTTCATCCCCGCAGTAGAATTGCGAGGTATTTCTAAAAATTCTCTCTCACAGAGCCCACAGAGAAATTAGAATTAAATTCCTTATTCAATAATTCCATAAAAATAATATTTTTCTTATCCTTTGTGTACTCTGTGCTCTCCATGTAAAATATTTATTTTATAAACATTATCAATTTTTATAAAGCAACAGAATAAAAAAAGCCCCCATTATTTTGTGGGAGCTTATATTAATAATTATTTAATTAATTAGGCTTCCCTGCATCAGTATTATCTGCATCAGGTTCAAAGGGTTGGAAAAACCATCTCAGCCCGGAAAGGGCACCCCCAGCTGCAAAATTCTTATGTACTTCTTAAATCTATATAAATTTGTAGAAAAAGTAAAGGTGAATTTTGAATCTGTTATGGATGTTATTAAATTTAGTCTTAAATAGTAATTATTCAGTCTTTACTTTTTTAACCATATTTCTTGCAATATAATTGAGCTCAATACAGTTGGAAAGATATTGCAGCTTTTCCTTCGGAGTCATCTCTTTTAAAAGCTTTTCCGGATGCCCGTCAAAATCAGGATCTATTTTATTATCATTTAGTTTCATCAATTAATTCCTTTAACATTTTAATGTCCCATAGGTCTTTTTCTCTTGCAGGCTTAACATCCTCTTTAGCAGTAATTAAATCTGAGTTGTTGGCATCATCAGCTTTAACATTTTAAGTACTTTTCCAAATTCTTTCTGAGTTTCTGGTGTACTCTACGAGAAATTTACTTTGCGTTGACAGTACATAATTTCTAATTTCAGATTTATTCCAGAATATATACAACAGGCGGAGTAAATTTATGGACTAGCTTTCTTGTTTCCGGTTTTAATTTTCTAAAAACCTGCGGTGTAATAATAAACTTGCCTTTATAGCGTCTGGCAGATGGACCACTTTGAAGTAAAAAAGCAGATTAAAGCCTCGACTAATACAGGATTTTCAAAAGACGGGAATTTTTTCATAGTAATTCTCCTTAATTTTAGATTAGTTATACAATCAGCCTGAAACATCTGACAGTTAAATAAAAGAGAATCGTCAGCCTTTAATAAAAATTAATTCTGACAGTTGTGAAAACTTTATTTAAATAGTGAACCCTTGTCAATTATTTATTATATTAATAATATGCTCAAAGATATTACAGGCAGACAGGCAATAAGAGATAATATTGATAAAAAGCTAAAAGATTCAAAAGCCCTTACTCAATCTGAAAAAAAACACATTCGATTAAACCCTTTTATTTTAAATTTAAGCATATTAATACCTGTATTTGGAACTTTTATCCTGGATAAGATTTTCTTTGGAAAGCCGCAGATTTCCGCAATAATTGCAGATTGGATAATTGGAGGATTTATTCCTTTAATATTGATAACTATCAATTTTATAACAAAAACAGATACATTTCTCTTTATTGCATTTGTACTATATGTTCTAACGAGAATAGGAATCTGCATAATTGTTAATGAACATATCTATACATATAATAAATATATAAAACAAAAGCTATATTAGACTTGATATGAAATAATTTTTATATTATATTGTTAGTAATGTTCCTTACATTATATAAGAATAACAGGGAGGGGGAACAATGGCAATACTACACTATTCATGATCACGATAGAGATCTATTTGATTTATTTTCACTTACAACCAACTGGAAAAATACGAGAAATAGAATTATTGAACGACAGTATAGTTTTAGCAGCCAATCAGAAAAAGATAGGAAAATTCACAAATTATTTCTAAAAAAGTTAAAAGAAGGATATAAATTAATATATGAATATCCCAGGGAGTTGCTAAATAAGAAAGCTCTTTAAAGCTGCAATCTGCCAAAATAAGCCTGAATATAATAAACAAAAAAACATTTCAAACGCCTTAAAAATGATAAATAAAGCAGCAGAAAATAATGCTAAGATGGTTATATTACCGGAAATATTTTTCTATCCTTATGAAATAAACAAACTAAAAAAAATCGCAGATAAAAATAACGAAACCTTAAATAAATTAAAAACAAAAGCTCAGGAAAAAAATATATATCTCTGCACTGGCTCCATTGCGGAAAAGGAAGGAACAAATACCTATAATACCTCCTATCTTATTAATCCGGAAGGAGAAATTATTCTTAAATATAGTAAATGTCATTTATTTGACGTTAATCTTCCTAAACTACAAGTTAAAGAGTCAGATACTTTTCAGAAAGGTAGTATTCTTAAAACCGTTAATACGGAACTAGGTAAAATAGGAATAATAATCTGTTATGACATTCGTTTTCCGGAAATTACAAGAAAACTCGCCTTAGATGGGATAGATATCCTTTTAGTTCCGGCAGCTTTTAACACAGTTACAGGACCTGCCCATTGGCATATAACTTTTAGAACAAGGGCTGTAGAAAACCAGATTTTTATTGCTGCAGCATCTCCTGCAAGAAACAAGAAATCTGCTTACAGTACGTACGGGCATTCTATGTTTATAGATCCATGGGGCAGAATATTAAAACAAGCAGGTACTGGCAGGTCTATAATTTATTGTATAATAGATCCGGAAGTTCAGTATAAGACAAGAGCCAGGCTTCCTTTACTAAAACATAGGAGAACTGATCTTTATTAATTTTTTTTTATATAGATTTATCTTGATATTATTGTAAATCAGGACTATAAATTAAATAAGAAAAAAAATTAGTATCATTTATAAAAACATATTTAAAATTTATTCATTTTGTAAAATAATTGTGGAGGCTTCGAAGTGAGTAAAACAGAAAATATTATTAATTTAATAAACAAATTTCTTGAAAACAACAATTTATCTACAATAAAAAATGTTCCTGATAATATGGGTATGGTTTATGAATCTGCTATTAGATCTATCTGGCAGGTTGAGGATATAGATAAACGCGATATTCTATGTGTTGAAATATCCGCAGAATTAAAAAAATACTTCGGGGGCAAAACTCTGGAAGAAGCACTGAAAAAAATCAAAGTAAAGCTCGATAAAGAAAAAGAACAGCAGAAGGAGCAAGATGAAAAGAGAAAACTTGAAGAAAGAAAGAAAGATCCCAATTATATTCCTAATTTTGATGAGCTTATGAACTCATAAAACTTCATGAATATTATCAAACATCTTACTTCCGGCGGACTAATTACAAATTATTACTGTACTTCTAAATGCCGGCATTGTCTGTATGCATGCAGCCCAACATGGGAAAAACAATATATAGATGTACAAACAGCAGAAATAGTAATTTTAAAAATTAAGAAACTCGGATGCAGTAGCCTGCACATTGGCGGCGGTGAACCTCTTTTAAATATAAAAGCATTAATTCCTATACTGGGTATATTTAAAAAAACTGGTATAAATATTGATTATATAGAAACAAACAGTTCGTGGTTTAAAGACGCAGATAAAGCAAATGAGACTTTATCATTATTAAGAAACCATGGAGTTCATACACTTCTTATTTCCATTAGTCCATTTCATAATGAATTTATCCCCTTTTATAAAGTAAAAGGAGTTATAAATGCCTGTAATAAAGCAGGTATAAATGTTTTCCCGTGGGTAGAAAGCTTCATAAATGATATAATTCAATTTGATGAGAAAAAAATCCATAAATTAGAAGAGTATATAGAAAAGTTTGGTGAATCTTATATCAAGGATATTCCTAAGAAATACTGGATTGTCTACAGAGGCAGGGCATTAAATACTTTTAAATAATACTTTGAGAAAAAACCTTACAAAGAAATATTAGTAGAAAATAAATCTCCGTGTAATGAAATTTCAAAACACAAGGAAACAGAAATAGCATTAAGAGAGTCCGAAGATAGATTCAGGGCCTTATTTGAACAGGCAGTAGAAGCTATTGTGCTTATAGATAAGGATTCAGCCGAGATTTTAGAATTTAATGATAAAGCCCACAAGATGCTTGGTTATACGCAGAAAGAGTTTAAAAAATTAAAGATAAGTGATTTTGAAGTTATAGAATCAAAGAAAGATATAATTGGACATGCAAAGAAAATAAAAAATATTAAGAATGAATCGTTTGAAACTAAGCATAGAACAAAACCTGGAACTATACTGGATATTCATGTAACAAGCAGTATAGTTCACATTCGAGGCAGGGAATACATATAGAGCCTTTGGAGAGATGTAACCGAGTACAAAATATTAGAAAAGGAACGTGAGAAACTAATCATGGAACTAAAAGAGAAAAATGAAGAATTGAAAAAAGCAAAAATTGAAGCCGAAGAAGCGAATAAGGCAAAGAGCAGATTTCTCGCTAACATGAGTCATGAATTGCGAACTCCATTAAATGGGATACTTGGTTTTAGCCAGTTATTAATTAAATCTGAAACTATAAACCAAAATAAAACGCTATATGAATATATATCCCATATAGAGGATTGTGGATCTCATTTACTTGAAATGGTAAATGAGATTTTAGATTTATCTAAAATTGAGGCAGGAAAAATAAAAATTCATAAAAACTCTTTAATATAGCTGAAATGCTTGAAAAGATTGTAGCATCTGTTAGATCTATCGCTCTAACAAAGAATATTAATATTGAAGTTGATATAAATCCAAATATTGGAAGTTTGAATGGTGATAAAACAAGATTAAAGCAGGTTTTGTATAACCTACTGTCTAATGCTTTAAAATTTTCAGAACCCGGTGCGAAAATTGGTATAACAGCTGATTTTAAAGGTAACTTCATTATTATTAAAGTTTGGGATCTAGGCATTGGTATTGGAGATGAAAATCTTAAGAAAATATTTGAGCCATTTGAACAGATAAAAAATGCAAAAATTAAAAGCACTGGGACCGGTCTGGGTTTAGCCATTGTAAAAAGGATTATAGAATTACATAATGGGACAATTGCTGTTAAAAGTAAGGTAAATGAAGGAACATGTTTTACAATTGAACTTCCAGGTAAAGAAAATACTTCTTCTTCTCGGCAATTAAAAGATAGTTTTAATAATGTGAAAAGCAGTACTACTATCAATCAAGATGGCACTATTTTAGTTGTAGAAGATAATGAAATAAACTTAGAATTGGTTGCTGCTTTTTTAGATGAATTGGATTACAAAGCAGATTTTACAAATAATGCGAAAGATGCAATAGAAAAGGTAAAGAATAAAGAGTACAGTTTAATCTTTATGGACATTCAGATGCCAATCATGAATGGATTGGAAGCTTTAAAGCATATAAGATTAATAGAAAAATGTCACATTCCAATAATAGCCTTAACAGCCAATGCAATGAAAGGGGATAAATATAAAGCCCAGGGTTTTGACGAATATATTTCTAAACCAATAAATTTTGATGTTTTTAAAACTACAATTAATAATATATTAAAGTTGAAATAATAAAGAACCCTGGAGCAGAGCTCGGAATTATTTTTACTCACTTCCTTAAGCCCCTATCGATTTACTTCTTTGGTTTTTTACTTTTCTTTATAAAAATAGTTTTATCCGACTTTTTTCCAGCTTTCTTATCAGTATACAACTCTGCTTGTTTCTCATCTACAAGCCCCAGTGCAGCACTAATTGCACCACCTACCAGCTTGTTCTTTTGATATTCTACTGCATTTGGATGAATAGCAGAAATAGGTTCGTGTTTGCCTTCTGCACCTGTTATTACAGACAGTTTTTCTACAGGGAACAAACTTAAGGTTTCTGCAAACGGTTTCACAAGCCTCTCAAAGTTTTCAATTATATACATCTGTTTGCCGGAGGAATCTTTTTTGTTTATAATCTCCATGGTTTTGTTTAACTGGTCTATTTCCGCCTGAGTTTTTCCCATTATCTTCGCAGCCCTTGCTTTAGCTTTTAAAATCATCTGCTCTTTATCTGCTATTGCAGGAGTAATAATTTCAGCTTCATATTTCTTTTTTAACATTTCAATAAGCTGTTTTTCTGCTTCAATTTTTGATTTTAAACCGGAAACCCTTGCCTGGGCACTTTTTAATGCATTTTCTTTACCTATTGCCTTTCTTTGATTCTCGTTTGCTACCATTACCCTTGTTTCTGCAACAAGGTTTTCATATTTATTTTCAAAGTCTCGTACCTCAACATCCGCGCGCCTTGCTTCCTGCTCTTCTGCTGCAGCAGCATCAGCATTTGCTTTTGCCTGCCTCGCCTGTGCATCTGCATTTGTAGTCTGGATTCGTTTTAAAAGGGCTATATATAGGTCCGGCTCATCAACGCCTTTTAACCTGTGATCATCTACATCAGCAATATTCATTGTGGTAATTTCGAGGCCTATGTTCTCCAGGTCCATTTTACAAACATTAATCATCCGGGCAACAAGGGTATCTTTATCCATCATAACCTGCTCCGGAGTCATGGATGCAATTGCATCGCGTAGATGGCCTTCTATTATTGAACTTGCAGTTTCCCTAAGTACTTTAGCATTATTTGCCATAGTTAGTATTCTTGTTACAGCTCTGTTTCTACCGATTTCATTAGATGCAATTGCAAAACTTACTGTTGCTTTTACATTAAGAGGAATAATACCAGCAGCAATTGCAGAATCTACTATAACTTCTATAGTATGAGGAGTTAAGCCTATTTTATCAAAGCGATGCAGTAATGGAATCACAAATGTTCTTCCACCGCTAATTGTTGTGAATCCTTTTTTACTCTTGCCGCCTGTAATACCAAGTTCATTTCCGCCGACTATTTTCATTTTAGAAACTAATTGAACTATAATGGTTATTAAAAATAAAATTAAGAATGCCCCAATTCCATATATATACATTATTTTGCCTCCTCTGCATTACCCATAAGCTCTTTTACACTAATTCCAAGTGCATCTTCAAAATGTTTTAGAAAATCCACAAAAGCAGAAGGGCCTCTGTTTACCGCTCCATTAAATCCCTGTTTATCGTCCATAATTACTAGTGAATCCACATACAAACCTTCTGCATATTTTTTATACTCTTCGAAGAGGTGAGGAAGCTGCTGCTGAATAAAAAGAACAGCCCTGCCTGCATCACCGGACTTTGCAAGAATGTCAACTTTCTGTCTAAGAATATCATTTCTTGTCTGTTCTAAAATATTTGTTGCCTTATTTTCGCCTTCTGCTATTATTTCTGTTGATTTATGCTTAGCATCTTCTTCAAGTATTATATTCGATATATTTTTTAATTTATTAAGTTCTACGGTTAATTCCTGAACATTCTTTTCCCCTCTGTTCTCTGCTTCCAGTATTTCATTTTCTGCTTCTAAATTTGCCTTTTCTATCTGAGCATTGCTTGCCTGCCTGTAAACTTCAAGTTTCTGCTTAGAAGCAATTATTTTTTCATCTGCTTTACTCTTTGCAATACTTATCCGTCTTTCAGAATCAGATTCTGCCTTCATAGCTTTCGCACGTAATCTTGCCTCTTCTATTTCAACTTCCTGTCTCTTCTTTGCAAGTGTTTTCTGTGCAAGATTTGCTATATAATTGGAAGTATCCCATATCTTTTGCAGGGAAACTGATACGACCTTCATGCCAAAACTCGAAAGATCACTATTAATATCACGAAGCAGCTCATTACGGAATTGAGCTCTTTCACTTTCAACAGCAACTTTACCTTCTTTTTTTTCTTTAGTAATAGCTGCGTGAGCTTCATCATTTTCGTCAGACCACAATCCTTCATAAACGTCCTCCATTCCAATTGCCTGTAATGGTGTTGCCTTATTTAACGTACCTCGAAAGTTACCAACTAAAGTCTGCTGTATCTGTTCATGAATTTCACCTCTGGACTTCCCCATAAGCCTTTCTACAGCAGTGTAAAGCATTGGTTCATTGTCATTATTAATACATACACATGCAGTTGCATCTGCACCTACTGTAATACCATTAGCTGAGTTTACTCCTTCGACCCTTACATTTATTGGCAAAATCCCAAGGTCAAGATAACCTACTTGCTGAATATATGGCAGCATAGTAGTACGGCCTTTTTCCACACTAAATCCAAACTTCCTTCCTGCTTTTACTTTTTTACGGCCTGTAATAACAAGTACCTTATTAGGAAGAGTTACACGGATAAATGCTTTTAATACACCTATAAATACGAAAAATATAATTATTCCGCCTATTCCCCATACAGCTCCCTGGTTAAAAAACTCATATATTATTCTTTCCATAAGCAACTCCTTTTATAATATTATTCTTCATCTGATACAATTAAATATTCATCCGTTAAACTTACAACACGCACTTCGGTTCCAACCGGATATACAGCAGTGTTGTCTTTAGCTTTTGCATACCTTTCTATATAAGTATTATCAAGATCCACCCGGATCTTACCCATCTGGCCGGATCCAATGGTAACGAGAACTTCTGCTCTTTCCATTAATAACTCCGCATCCTTTACCTGAGAATCAAGTTCATGGGTTTGAAGACGCTTTAATAATCTTCCTGCAACAGCAAAAACAATACCTGCCGGAATACTATAAAGAAGGCTGCTTAGGCCGCTCTGCCCTGTCGAAAAAACAATCCAGCCTACAGGCCCAAATCCGAATGAGAAATAAACTAGTGTCCTTAAGTATGATAAAAACTTTAAAACAGGATTTTTCTTATGTTTTATATTATCGTGTGCAACGATTGAACCTTCATTATGGGAAGTATCTCCCTCATCATTATCACCTTCTATATCTCCGTCATCATCACCGTCATCAACATCTCCATCATCTATATCCCCATCATCATCACCGCCGTCATCTGCATCAAAATCTCCATCATCAAAGTCCCCGCCGTCATCAGCGTCAAAATCACCATCTGCATCATCTCCGGCCGCTTCATCCCCACCATCACTATCATCATCTGACTGGCTTCCGAGTATTCCGAACATATCAACTATAGTAACACCAACTCCAAAAATAGCAGTTGCAATGTATAAGGTAAGTAATCCATCCATAATTTTACTTCTTTTAATATAAGATTTGTAAGGAAAAATCCTCCAAAAAGATTGTAGATCAGAATAACAATTATTTCAAGTAGAATACTATTTTGGAATACAGATTTTACAAATATTTAACGATAGTTTACAATCTTTTATTTTCCCCAAATCTTATTGGGAAAATTTTCTTTCTCAAAGCTCACAAAGAACACCGAGAATTTTTACTTAAAAACTATTATGCATGCTGCTTTCATCCTTATATTTACCTTTTACAAGGAAATAACTTATTTATTAAAATTTATAAAACAGTTTTGCAAGAACTAATAATTATATAGCACTCTCAGTTAATTTTATTAAATTATCTCCTCTATGTTCTCTGTGAGCTCCGTGAGAAATTTACTTAACACCCTGGTTCTGTACATCAATCTTCCAGTATAATTATCTCGACCCTTCTGTTTCTTGTTTTATTTTCCTCAGTATTATTAGGTACCAGAGGTTCCGTACCTCCTCTGCCCTCATAGAGTAATCTGGCTGCAGGGATTCCTCTATCTATTAATGCATCCACAATCGCCTTTGCTCTGGCTACAGACAATTCATATAAAAAGTATACAGGTCCTATATCTGTTGTATGTCCGATAACAAAGAAAGTCCTGTCCGAAATATTTAGTAGTACTTCTGCAATTGAATCTAATCTGAATTCTTCATCAGCAAGGACAATTGCTTCGTTTTCTACAAAATGAATATTGTTAATTGTTAAAATAATTCCGTCAGGGTGTTCATCCAATTCTATATCAAATTCCTCAAAAATCGGCTCATCATCGAGAGGATCATCTTCTGTATTAATTCCAGCCTTTTCACCAAGCTCTTCCAACAATTCTTTTAACATTTCCGGTTTATCCAGAGGTTCAGTCCCTTCAAAAAAAGTTAAAATACTTCCATTAAACTCCAAAACCCTGTCATCTGCAAACAGGTATTGTTCATCCATCAAATCCTGAATAAGCTCCAAACTTAAGCCGTCTCCAGCCATACGGATTGTTACAACGTGTTTTCCTGTAATTTGGACAATAGAAGGATCACCAAAAGGATCATCCCCTCTGGAATAGCGCATTGCATATTGTGCAGTAATAAAATGCACAGGCCTTCCATTATATACATCCGGTCCTAGATAAGTAAATTCGCATAAAAATCTAACTCTTGTATAATTTCCATCCCTATCCGGATCTACTACACGTACACCATAACCAGTCCATATATCACCAGGCTCCACTGGCTCTGTCGGAAATAAAGGAAAGCTTTGAAGATTGGGGAAGTAATATTCATTAGAAACTTCATACTGACCATTTGGAAAAATATTAAAGGATACTGGTACAACTTCTTCTATCATTTTTGCAATAAGTGTATCATTCCTTTTTAGTGTCTGAAAAATATAGTAATTACCTGAAAGTTCAAATTCCTGTATTCCCGCACTGTTTAGTGTTAGTATTCCTTTCACTTCTCTAAAGCTAAATCCAAGATAATTATCAGGCCCTTTATCAAAATTATAATACTCATTTATCCTTATATTCTGCCTGTCTCTAATAACAAGCCGTTCTCCGGGGATAAAATAAAACATAATTCCATTATCCGCATTAAGCGGCAAAATGCTTAAAAAGAATAGTATTATAAGAGAAAATGTAGAAAAGTTTTTATTATTCATAAATCTTTCCGGTCACGTCTATCTTAACCGTGATATATAGAATGTTTCAATACACACTACTGAATTTTTATATAAATTCTTTTTTTATTGATATATTACATTATATCTTTAAATAAATTAAATTATTTTAAGTTTAATTGAACTCTCTTCAGCTGTTATTATTTTGTATTTTTCCAAAAAAAATAAAATATTTACTCTTTCAGATTTCCCCAATGCATATAAAATAGTATATTGAAATGGTAAATTAAAAGGGGAAAGTTGAATCCTAAAACGTTTTATTAATTAGTTTTAAAAAAAAGTAACTAAAATGAAATGCTACGGTGTTTTTTAAATATTGAATCCAGTATCACATCTTTTTATTCAATTAAAAAGTTAAAGATTTAATTAATTAATTATATGCCTGAGGATATGGCATAAAAATATTTTATAAGAGGCAGAACATTGAAAAAAATAATAAATGTCTTACTAATAATTTTAATCGTTTTTGTTAGTTTTAATTGCTTTAATAATGAGAATAAAAATCCGGACGATAAAAACGGAGAGGAACAGAATGTTGTTCCTGTAAAAGTAATGGATCTTGAGCCTGGGAATTTCATAGAGATTGGTGAATACTACGGAAGAGTTTCCGGTATAAATGAGGCAGCTTTAATTTCTATTTCCGGAGGAACAGTAGAGAGTATCAATGTAAAAGAGGGCGATTATGTATCCTCAGGTACTTCTTTAGGGAAAATTAATGCAGATTCTGCAATTGCTAATTATGAAATGGCAGAACTTAATGTCAGACTTTCTTTAGAAGATTACGAAAGAAATCAGCAGTTTCTTTCATCGGGCAACGCATCCCGTGTAGAAGTAGATCGATCAAATCTTGCATATCTGCAAAGTAAATCTGCACTTATTCAGGCAGAACAGATTTACAATTCTGCTCTTTGCATTACTCCGATAAGCGGAATAGTAGTTTTACGCCAAATTGATTTACATCAGGAACTGCCGCCGGGAACACCTACTTTCACTATAGCACAGTTAGATAGATTAAAAATAACCATAGGTATTCCGGAAAAGGAAATGAGCGGTGTAAAAGAAGGAAATAGAGCAACTGTTATAGTAGACATGTTTCCGGACCTTGAATTTGAAGGTGAACTTGTAAGGCTTGCAAGAGAAATATCTACGTATACATTAAAGTTTGAAGCAGAAGTACAAATCGATAATCCTGATATGATGATTATGTCCGGAGTCACAGCACTTGTGAGCTTAGAGAGAAATGAAATTGAAAACAAGATTATTGTTCCGACAGCTACAATCCTCATAGAAGGAAATACTCATTATGTTATGATTGCAGAGGAAAATATTGCAAAACAAATATTTGTAGAAACCGGCCCTTCTAATAAAACCCATACTGTAATATTAAGCGGCCTTGAATCCGGTGAAAGTATAATAATAGAAGGCAATGCTCTCGTTAAACATAATTCATCAATCAAAATAATCGAATAGGAATGACTAAATGGTAGGATTTTTTGTAAAAAAACATATGGCTGTTTTCAGCTTTTCCGTCCTTGTACTTATTGTTGGTGTTATGAGCTACATAGGCCTTCCGAGGGAATCAATGCCCGAAGTTAAGATGCCTCTAATTTTTGTAACAACAACCTATCCGGGTATTTCCGCGAAAGATATTGAAAGCCTTGTTACAAGGACTATAGAAGAGGAAATTGACGGGCTTGAGGGTTTAAGCGAGATAACATCATCCAGCCAGCAGAGTTTGTCGTTTGTTGCGGTTGAATTTTCTTCTGATGTTACTGTGGAAACCGCGCTTGTTAAAGTCCGTGAAAGAGTGGATTTAGCAAAAGCCTCACTTCCCGATGATGTTAATGAGCCTGTTATTCAGGAACTGAATTTTTCCAATTTTCCAATTTTTATTGTAACACTTTCCAATCCGGAATATCCAGGCGATGAAAGCCTGAAAATTCTACACCAGTCATCCACATTGCTTCAGAATGAACTGCAGAGGGTTCCTGGAATTCTGGAAGTGAATATTTCCGGAAATCTTGACAGAGAAATCGCGATTAACATAGATCCTGTAAGACTTGAGCATTACGGATTGTCCATGGACGATGTTATTATGGCTGTTCAAAGTGAAAACACATCAATACCGGGCGGAATTTTAAATAGCGACACAAAGAATTATTCATTATCTGTAACCGGCGAAATTAAAAATCCGAATGAATTTAAAGATATTATTGTAAGGTCGGAAGGTATAGAGGTAGAGCTGGAAGATCTAACATCCAATACAGATTACTTTATATGGTCTGAACAGAAAACATATTCGAGATTAAATGGAAATCCATGTATAAGCATATCACTTACAAAGCGTACAGGCGAAAATTTAATATACCTTGTTGATGAAGCAAAAAGAGTTATCGAAGAAATGCAGAACACATTTCCGGAAGGAACCATTGTTACTTACTCTTATGATGAATCAAAGGACATTAAAAATATGGTTGCAGACTTAGAAAATAACATATTCAGTGGTTTAGTACTAGTTCTGCTTGTTACAATATTCTTTTTAGGAAAAATAAACTCGATATTTGTCTCTATGGCAATTCCGTTCTCTATGATGATATCTTTCTTTGTACTTCAGCTCTTAGGTGTTACACTCAATATGGTTGTATTATTTAGTTTAATACTTTCACTTGGTATGCTTGTAGACAATGGGATTGTAATTGTAGAAAATATATTCCGGCATGCAACACTGGGCAAATCGCGTATGCAGGCAGCCATAGACGGCTCGGAGGAAGTTGCAGGGCCAATTATTGCATCAACTATAACAACCTGCCTTGTATTTTTTCCAATTATTTTTATGCCCGGTATAATGGGAGATTTCATGTCATTCCTTCCTATTACAGTAATAGTCGTGCTCTCAAGTTCGTTACTTGTTGCATTAACAATAAATCCTGTATTCTGCTCAAGTTTTTTAAGTATATCAGAAAAAAACAGAAAAAAGATATTAGAAGGCAGCGGAAAATTCGCAAAAATACAGAATTGGTATGAAAAAAGAGTTAAATGGACAATAAAGCATCCTTTAATTACTACTCTAGGAACATTTTTTATTGTAGTATTGGGAATCATACTCTATATTATCTTTGGCAAAGGTTCTATATTTTTTCCGGAATTTGATCCTCCGGCTGCAATCATTTCCATAGAAGCTCCTCAAGGAACCCCATTAGATGTAACAGATACTTTTGTTAAGCGCATAGAAACTTTTATAGAAACTGTTCCTTCATCCCGGGAGAATTACCAGACAACAACAGGAAAGGGAACAGGAGGTGACCTTTTCGGAGGAGGAGGAAATGAACAACATAAAGCAAGCATCAGGGTGAGTTTTGTGCCATACGCGGAACGAGAAATAGATTCTCAAGAAACAGTAGAAAAATATATTGAGGGACTTAGAGATTTTACAGGAGGTGAAATTACAGTAGAGCCTCTTGGGATGGGTATGCCTTCCGGAAATGATTTTTCTTATCAGATTGTTGGAATAGACTATGCGGTAATGGGAGATTTAGCAGAGCAGATACTTAATATACTTAGAGAATACAATGAATTAGATGTTATAGATACAGACTTTGTTACCGCAAAACCTGAGTATTTAATTGAGATAGACAGGCAGAAAGCATCCTTTTATGGACTTTCTACAAGAGAAATTGCAGGAACAATCAGAAATGCAATAAATGGTTCAATAATCGGAAAATTCCGGCAGGATGAAAATGAGTATGATATAATAATAAGGTATGATGAAGAATTCAGAAACAGCCAATATGCTCTTGAAAGCCTGCAGGTAATAAACCATGACGGAGAGAGAATTCCTGTAAGCTCATTAGTAGTTAATAATATAAGTGAAGATTCGTCTACCGGAGTAATAAAGAGAAGAAATCTTACACGTGCTGTTAGTATCTGGGCGGATTTTAGAGTAGAAATTCAGGATCGTGGAATAATTCTAAATGAAGTAGAACAAAGAATTGCAGAAATCACCATGCCTGTCGGATACTATATTACAAGTGGGGAAGGCCTTGAGATAAGAGCGGAATCTACAGACTTTCTTATACAGGCATTTATTATAGCAATATTTCTAATATTTATTGTTCTTATTGCACAATTTAATTCCCTATTAGAACCTGTTATTATTATGTTTTCGGTATTTCTTTCGCTGGGCGGTGTATTCTGGGGCTATCTGCTTTCCGGCCAGGTATTTATCATAATTATGTCAGGTATTGGCTGTATAGCACTTGCAGGTGTTGCAGTAAACAACTGTATTGTCCTTGTAGACTATACAAATATCTTAATTAAAAAAGAGAAAAAACCCTATTTAGAGGCTATCATAGAAGCAGGAAGGACAAGACTCAGGCCTGTTTTATTAACTGCAATAACTACTGTTTTAGGGCTTATTCCAATGGCAATTGGTGTAAGCTTTGATATTCATAAATTTGTAATACAAACAGCATCCGAATCCGGCGAATTCTGGAAAGCATTTGCATGGGCTATGATCTACGGACTTTCTTTTGCAACTGTTACAACACTGGTTGTTGTACCTACTTTGCTTTCTATAAAGTTTAAGTTTTTTCCACCGAAAAACAACAGTGAAAGACATTAATTCAGCAAGCTATAGATAAACATCTTGTTCAGAGTTATATTAAATTTATGAATAAAACAGGATTGATATACGAAAAAAAATACCTTGAACATAAACTAAGCCTTCTTCATCCGGAATCTCCTGTTCGCTTGGAAGAAATAATAAAGGAGCTAAAACATTCAGGATTATTAGATAACCTGATTAAATTAACTCCTTTAGAAAACAATAAACTAATTACAGAATCCATATTAAATATTCATTCTAATGAGCATTTTGAATCTATTAATAACGCAACAAATATAGGTGAAATTGCCTATTATGCAGTAGCAGGTGTTTTGGGAGCTGTGGATTCGGTAATGAATAAGTCTGTTAAGAATGCATTTTGTGCAGTTAGACCGCCAGGCCATCATGCTCATAATAATGGAGTAAATAATGATGGAAAAAACCTGGGACAGGGTTTCTGTTATCTAAACAATATAGCTATCGCTGCCAAATATGCTATTAATAAATATGGATTAAAAAAGATACTAATAATTGACTGGGATTATCATCATGGCAACGGCACAGAATGGGCATTTTATAATAATCCGGATGTTTTTTTCTTTTCTACACATAATCTTTTTACTTATCCGGGCACAGGCTCTCCGGACCGTACCGGCAAAGGGCCAGGTAAAGGCTATAACCTTAATATCCCCCTTCCCTCTAATGCAGAAGATAGGGATATTTTCGATGCATGGGAAAATATTTTTTTAAAAAACATAGTTGCAATGAAATTTAAACCGGACTTAATTCTAATTTCTGCAGGATTTGACAGCAGAAAAAACGACTACATTGGCAATTTTAATCTTACAGACAATTGTTTTGCAGAATTAACAAAAATTACTATGGAACTTGCGGATTCTTACTGTGACGGGCGCATAATATCTGTTCTGGAAGGCGGATATAATCCAAAAGGGCTTGCAAAAGTTGTTAATTCACATATAAAAATTCTTACAGAAATTTAATTTTTTCTCTTCCTATAAATAATTTAATTGAATTAAATCTATTATAACTTTACAATATTCATAATTAGGAGCCTCAATTGCTTTAGCTCTTAACAAAACTAATTTCAGAGGATAAACTCTGATGATATTATTTAATCTTAATAAAAATTAAATAATTATAATTAAGGGGGAAATATGAAAAAATCTAATTTAATACTTATTCTGGTAGTCATTTCAATTTTTATGTTTAGTTGTTAACCGGAATGGAAAGCAGTTGTTACTACATATGAAGAAAAACTTGCTGCATTAGAAGAATTAAGTGAGAAAGTAATGGCCGCAGATAAAGAGGCAATTGATTCTGCAAAAGTTATTTTGGAAGAGATGACGGCTCTGGAAGACGAAAATGAAGATTTGCCTGAGGAAGCTATGGTCGAAATATTAGCCCTTAGTGAAACATATGCAAATGCAATTGAATTAGTAATAAATATTTCTTTATATGAAAATATATATGAAGATAGGATAGCTGCATTAGAGGAATCCAAGATATTACTTGCTACAGTAGAAGAACTACTACCCCAGATAGTAGAACTATATAAGGTAGTATTAACAGGTAATCAGGAGGCTGCTCAGATGTTACAGGCACAAGCTCCGGCACTTATTGCAATGGAAGCATCATTAACTGCAATTGGTGCAAGGTTAGCACCTGAAGAAGCTCTTAACTTTCAGAATTCAATAAATGAGTTATTTGCAAAATACCCGGAAATTGCAGAATTGAAAGCAATGTTGGGCAACTAAATTTTTCTTACTATTATTTGTAACCTTATACCGGAATACTTTTTTCTAAAAGTATTCCGGTATTTTTATTTTATTGTACAGGAATTTCAACTAAAATTCCAATGAAATAGCGGAGCCCGACCACTAAAAGCTTTTAGTGGTCGGGCGACTGCATTAATACAAATTATCGTACATATGGATGTACTATAATAAATAACTTAATTTCTTGCCCATAATGCAAAAATAGATTATTTTTAAAGAATCAATAACAATTCGGGAGGACTATTGGACAATTTCTTTGATGATCTTGGTGAATTTGTAAAATCAGTTTTTGACGGCAGTATTTTCACATCTTCCAACAAAACATATACAGATCCGGATATGCAGGAAGCTATGGATGAACTTGATGATTACCTTAATGAAGGTAAAGAAAAAACGAATAGAACAAGATCAAACACTCAATCAAGCTCTAATAATAGAAATTACAATAATTATAAGCAGAGAAAAACTTATGCAAGAACTAATAGCGAATTAGAAAAGCTAAAAGAAGACTTTGCAAATCTGGAAGTTCCATTCGGAAGTCCATTACCGAAAGTAAAAAAATCATATAGAAAGCTCCTAAGACAATATCATCCGGACAAACACGCAAATGATCCGGAAAAATTAAAAATAGCAACAGAAATTGCAAAGAAGATTAATGTATCATTTCAAAAAATCGAATCTTATTACAAAAAATAATTGATTATTTAATTTAATTATAATATCATATAGTCATAAACATTTTCAAAAAAAAGAAATCAAGGTTAAAGGTGATATAATTAAAGTATAGATTATGAATATATTTTTTTATCCAATAATTTCATCCATTGCGGCATTTTTTCTTAGTTTAATTCTTATACCTATAATAATAAAACTGTCTCATAAGAAAAAATGGTACGATGTTCCCAATAACAGAAAAATCCATACCGGACTTATTCCACGAATCGGAGGAGTAGGCATTTTCATATCTTTTATTCTTAGCTGTATAATTATTTCATTTTCTATCAACATATTCTTTAATAACTCCATTAAAACAATATTTGATATTAAATATTTATATTTATTGGTCTGCCTTTTAATGGTTCATATTATGGGCCTTATAGATGATTTGTACAGTCTTAAAGCGATTATCAAGCTTTTTATACAATTTTTTGCAGCAACGCTAATAACTCTTTCAGGATTTGTTGTTAAGACTATATCACTCCCATATATTGATACTATACAGCTTGGTTTCCTGGCATACCCATTAACAATACTATGGATAGTCGGTATTGCAAATGCAATAAATCTTGTAGATGGAATGGACGGTCTTGCAGGAGGAATCGGCGGCTTTGCGGCACTATCCTTAGGTATTATTTCTCTTATTCAAGGTAAATTACCTACAGCAATAATTTCATTTTCTTTATTCGGAGCTTTAATCGGTTTTCTCAAATATAATCTTCCGCCGGCCCGTATATTTATGGGAGACAGCGGAAGCATGTTACTTGGGTTTGCTCTTGCTGTAATACCTCTAACAGGAATATCAAAAGCAGCATCACTTGGTACTTTAATTATTCCTATAACATTATTAACTGTACCAATTATTGATACTTTATCTGCTATTATCAGAAGAATATTACAAAAGCGGCCTATAATATCTCCGGACAAAGAACATATTCATCATAAACTTCTTGATATGGGTATGAGCGAACAGAAAATACTTACAATTATTTATAGCTTTTGTTTATATTTAAGTATAGTTTCAATTACATCTGTTATCATGCCGAAACAGACTAATGTTTATCTCATAATTGTTGTATGGCTGGGTAGTATGCTTGGATATTATTTTATTAATGCATCGAAATCTAAAAAATCAGCAGGAAATGTTTCAAATCCAAAATCAATAGAGAAAAATAACTCTGCATAATAAAGAACCCCGGAACAGAGCGCCCAAACAAACTTTGTAAAAAACTATTTACAATATTTTATCTGATATGTATATTTACTTCTGATAACGCCGATAACTACTAACGATATAAAAATATATGGATAGAGATTTTCTATGCTACCTTCTTATTCCTGCAATAAAGTTATATTTTTTAACAAAACTATATTAATAGATTTATAAGACTTCAAATAAAGCACCAAACTTCTTAATTTTATACTTCTTATGCTTTTTATACTTCGAGATTGTATTCTTTAATTTTCCTATGAAGTGTTTTTCTTCCAATACCTAATATTTCTGCTGTTTTACTTTTATTACCATTATTCTGTCCTAAATTGAATGCGATTATTGCTTTTTCTGCGTCTGAAAGCGAAATCCCTGAATTAAGCTTTATATAATTCTTTTCAGAATCAGTTTGGATATATGGGGGTAAATCATCCAATGTAATAATCTTAGTTTTGCACATAACAATCGCACTTTCCACACAATTTCGTAATTCCCTAATATTGCCCGGCCAGGAATAAATATATAATGCATTTGTTGCTTTTGAGTCTATTCCTGATATTTCCTTATTATTTTCTTTTGATAATTCTTTTATAAAACTTGAAATAAGTAGTGGTATATCCTCCATTCGTTCACTTAATGGCGGGAGCTCAATATTAACAACATTAAGACGGTAATAAAGATCTTCTCTGAATTTACCTTTTTTAATATCTGCTTTTAAATCACGATTCGTTGCAGCAATAAATCTTACATCTACTTCTAAAGTTTCCTCTCCGCCTACCCTTTCAAATGTACGTTCCTGAAGTACCCGTAGTATTTTGATCTGTACGTTCTGATTTATTTCTCCTATCTCATCAAGGAATAATGTACCATTATGGGCAAGTTCAAAACGTCCACGTTTCCTCATCATCGCACCGGTAAATGCACCTTTTTCATGACCGAACAACTCACTTTCAAGCAGTGTTTCTGTTAATGCCGCACAGTGAACCTTAATAAATGCCTTTTCCTTTCTTGGTGAATTAAAGTGTATTGCATCTGCAATTAATTCTTTGCCTACTCCACTGTCTCCGGTAATAAGTACAGATGCTTTAGTAGGTGCAACCTGTTTAACAATCTCAAATATTTTCTTCATTTTACTGCTTTTTCCAATAATATTTGAAAACTGATTTTTTTTCTGCAGTTCTTCCTGTAATGCTCTATGGCTTAAAATTAATTCCCTATTTGTAAGCGCTCGTTTAACTAATAAAGAAAGCCTGCCAAGATTTACAGGCTTTGTTAGAAAATCATAGGCGCCTTCTCTCATTGCAGTTACAGCGCTCTCTATTGTACCATGGCCTGTTAAAATAATAACAGGAATATTTGGATTAGCAGAAGTTATTCTTTTTAGCAATTCTTCTCCGGACAGATTAGGCATTTTTACATCTGTAATAACAAGCTCTATTACATTCTCATCAAATATTTTTAAAGCTTCCACACCATCAGCTGCAATATAAACATTATAACCATCCATCTCTAAAGATTGGCGTAAACCTGTCCTGATATTTTTTTCATCATCTACTACTAAAATATTAAGTTTCATAGATTCTCTTCCTTATATCCAATTAATTTTTTTTCACCTGCCTGTATAGGAAAACTTAAGATGAATGTTGTTCCCTCTTTAGGCTTAGTTTTTAGAGAAATATCACCTTTATGTTCTTTAATTATTTTAAATACAAGAGTTAGCCCTAATCCGGAGCTAAATCCCTTTGTTGTAAAATAAGGTTCAAATATCTTCATTTTTAAATTTTCGTCTATACCTGTTCCTGTATCCGATATTTCCAATTTTAAAGTATCATTTTTATATGTAGTACGAATAATAAGTTTGCCGCCATCAGGCATAGCATCCTGCGCATTTTTAATTAGATTTAATAATGCCTGCTTTAATAACTTTTCATCAAGAGGAATTTCAGGCACCTGATTTAAATCTAAATCTACACTTATTTTTGATTCCTCTAACTCAAATTTAACAAAACCTATTAAATCAGTTATTATTTTATTTATACTAGTTGCTATCAATTTAGTATCCATCGGCCGTACGGCAAAAAGGAAATCAACAACTATCATATTAAGCCTGTCTACTTCTTCTGTAAGTATTTCAACATGGTTCTGTATTTTATTTGTTTTAATTTTATCTTTATTTTTCATTATTTTTTGCATAAGCTGAATATGTATACCAATGGAAGCAAGAGGATTCTTAATTTCATGCGCAACACCTGCTGTAAGGGTTGTTAATGCTGCAAGGCTCTCTGCCCGCCTTAATCTTGACTCTTTTTCCCTTTTTTCTGTAACATCTTCTATATGAAGTAAACTTCCCTGTATTGAACCGCTATATACTAAAGGTATTATACTACAGGCAATTATACGGTTTACATCATTTTCCAATGTAAAATCACTATCAAATACTCTGTCTTTTAGAATTAATTTTTCTTTTATAAAACTTGAAATATCCTTATCATCAATAACGTCAAATAATTTCTTTTCTATTAGTTCACCTTTAATAAATGGGAGCAATCTTTCTGAAGATTTATTATGAATTAGTATTCTGTGCCTTTTATCAGTTACCACAACACCATCAGTCATAGATTCAAAAACCATTTCTAACAATTCATTTTCAGTAGATAAATCCTTAATAAGTGAACGGATATTATCATGGCTCATTAAATCAAGTTTTTCTAATGCTCTTTTTATAAATCGTTTCATAATTTATTTTTTATGCTCTACAGCTTTCTTCCTTCATCTGGTAAAATATACTTTCAAACACAAGAGATGGATTTAAATTCAGCTTTTCTAATTTTATCATTTTCATATGTATCAATTTTGACCATCTTTCAAGGATTCCTATTTCATATTTGCTGTCTTTTTCAATTAATAAAGACTGAAAAATAGTTAATAGTTCTTTAAAAAATATCTTTATAAACTCAATTGGATTATCACCAGAAAGTATATCATTCATTTCTTCTAATATATTAGTATCTTCGTCTATTTCTCCGGAAACTTCATTAATGAATTTATTTGCAAGATTTTTAATCCCATTTGGATTTATATTTTTCCATGCAAGGAAATAGTCCTGTAATGATTTGTATTCGGAAGATTCTTCTTTAAATATTCTTTGTAAAACCTGTAGCTGTTCATCTTCAGAACGTTTACTAAACCTGTAGGTTCTTAACCTGGATAAAACTGTCTGCAGCAAGGCACTTTTCTGAGTAGTAAGCAGTATTATTGTAACATTTAACGGCGGTTCTTCTAATAATTTCAATAAAGCATTTTGTGATGCTTCCTGCATTTTATCTGCGTTTTCTAAAATTATTACCTTTCTTTCTCCTGGTGTAGAAAAATGCGTCCAATATATGATTTTCCTTACCTGACTTATTGGAATATTATCTGATTTTATTAATGAAATTATTTTTTTAGATTTTTCAGAGATACTTTTTACAATCTTTTCTAAGTTTATCGAACTACGATTATCAGGATGGATGGCATACAATTCCTCTTCTATATCCTCTTTTAAAATTCCAGTTTTCCTTCGTTTAGCTTCATTTCCTTCCCAAAATACAGGATCAAATCTTTTTAATAATTTCTGAACTGCTCTGATAAATAAATATTTTGAAGCTTGTTTTTTTGTTCTAAGTAACGTATCTGCAGAAGCCTGAATCTCAATATTAAAATATCTGGAGCCAAGTATCTGCAGGTAAGGATAATTTAATAATCTCTGTTTTTTGCATGTATTACAGGAACAACTCCATTCACCAATCCGTTTTTCACAGGTTAAAACTCTTGCAACTTCTAATGCTGTAGATAGCTTTCCTGAGTATTCAGGACCATAGAACAAAAACGAAGGGGGAATTATTTTCTTTTCCAATTCATTTTTTATATTATTTACAATGCCCTTTTGTCCTATTATATTTTCAAACATTTATATCCCTTTTTATTCATTTTCAATTAGTAACCCTACAGCAGTTGGTATCAGAATTGGCAGAATAGTTTTTGCATAAAAACTTGATTCTAACATCTCATGCGCATCCTCAAAAAATGGTTGTATCCGTAGGATGAAAACCAGACAGGATACAATAAGAATTCCTTCAATTAAACCAAGCAAAAAGCCCATTACTTTATCGAGCTTGAACAGATTTAGCTTTTCGATACCTTTATGTATTGCACCTTCGAGCAACTTTACAACCAAATATACAATTATAAATATTACCAAAAAAGCAATAACAGGAGACCAGATTGATTCTCCAAATATTTCTGTTATTAAATTTGATAGTAAACCTGAAAAAATTACAGATGATCCTATCCCTAATATTAATGCTGCCATAGATAATATTTCCGCAACAAATCCCTTAAATGCTCCTCTTATCATCAAAATAAGAATTATTACACTAAGAACAATGTCAAATTGATTAAAATCAAATTCCAATAAGTATTCCTTTCATTTAAAAATTAAAATAATTCATGTTTTTTTATTTCTTTTTTAATTAGTTCTGCTATTAATTCTGCTGCTTCAGACATTCCAAGCTGCATAATATTTTCTTTCATTTTATTAAGCTTCTGTTTATTATCTAAAAGTTCTGTTATTATTTCAAGGAGTTCTTCCTCTGAATTTTCTTTTTCATTAAAAATAACTGCCCCGCCTTTTTCTTCAAAAAACTTAGCATTTTTTATCTGGTCTCCTCTGCTAAATGCTGCAGATAGCGGAATTAATACTGCAGGAATACCTAATACAGCTAATTCAGATAATGTATTAGCTCCTGCACGGGAAATTACAAGAGTAGAAGCAGCAAAAACATGAGAAATCTCCTTAGTAAAAAATGGAACAGGATAATAATCCTTTATATTTGATTTAAAATAGTTTTTATTTCCCATTTGATGAACAACATAATATTTTTTTGTTAATTTATCTACAATTTTTATAATACTTTTATTTATTGATCTTGCACCAAGACTGCCGCCAAGAACAAGTATTATAGGTTTATAATTACTGCATCCAACTATTTTTCTGCCCTTTTCCGGATTACCATTTAAAACACTTTCTCTAACAGGATTTCCGGTTAATATAACATTATTTTTATTAGGGAAATATTTTCTTGTATTATCAAATGAAATAAGTATTTTTTCAGCAAAAAATGCATTAATCTTAGTTGCAATGCCTGGATCTGAATCAGATTCATGCGTAAAAACAGGAATGGATAGTAGTTTTGCAGCTAAAACCGGAGTTACACTTACATAACCGCCTTTTGAAAAGAGTATTTTAGGTCTTTCCTTAAGCAAACATAAAAATGCCTGAATCCCCCCTATAAATATCTTTATTAAATCAGTAATATTCTTTAAAGAGAAATATCTTCTCCATTTCCCGCAAAATATACCATAATATTTTAATTTTGAACCTTTAAGCCAGATCTTTTCCTTTACATCCCTGGAACCAATCCAGATCATTCTATCTGATAATTCTCTTTTTAATATTTCAGCAACAGCTAACCCAGGAAAAACATGCCCGGCTGTACCTCCTCCGGTAAAAGCTATGCACGGTTTAATGCATTGTTCTTTTTTCATTTTATAATTTTACCTGCCTCTTGCATAATGTAATTAGTTTATTGTAAATTACATTACCATGAGAAACATACTTTTTTCAATCCTGATTTTATTATCAATAATATTAACAGGCAATACGTTTGCAAATGACAATAATTTCAGCAATTTTATATCTGAAGAAATATTCAGTGAATTATCATTAAATGGAGAATTATCCAATTCTTTTACTGGCGCAGGTGAGCTTACTCTTATACCTGATGTTCCTTTTAAAAAAGTTATAATAGAAAGCATAGAAAACCTGGAACCTACAATTACAGTAGAAACTCTTTTTTTATTTTCTAAAGAAAATACAGATTTCGAATCCGATGAAAACCACCTTAAAATATTTAATTCTTTAAGAGCAATAAGCACTTTAACTGGTATTGAGTATTATTCGGCAAGCAGAGGACATATGCGGACATTTTATTATGATGCCTGTATTATCGACTCACCTGAATCAAATATAAGACTGCCCGATCCTGTAGCTGATAGAATTCCGGATTATGACAAACAAATAATATATACAAGAGATTCTTCACTTGGCAAAAATCTTTTTGATGTTACATATCTTTACTACACAGATTATTTCGCAATGATGATGCAAAATAGATCAAAGATCTGGAAACTTTTTATTCCGCTTGTAGATCCGGGAGAATTAAGAACATATGTGCTTATAGTACCAGGAGACAATTATGTACTTTTTTATGGTATTTCATTAATAAAAACAATAAATCCATTCGGTATAGCTGAATCAAAAGGACAGAATTCTCTATACAACCGTCTTGTAGCATTTTTCAATTGGTTTAAGAATAATTTTGATGATACAGAAAATTAAGAACTGATTCTGATGTCCAAAAAATTTCACGTAATTCTAACCTAAAACCAATCAATTGGTTTTTAGCATAACAAATATAAATAAATTATAAGGAAAGCAAGAAAGCATGAAAATGAATTTAGAATACGAAGAATTAACCAAAAAAATAGATCCTGAAATTCCGGGCAATTTATAATATTTTCCTTATTCGCTTAGAAATTCAATTACCAATTCATTAAATACCTCCGGATTTGTAAAATGGGGAGTATGTCCGTCATCCGTAAGAAAATGATATTCTATATCCGGAATTGTATTGATAATTTCATAGGCTGTAGATAATGGCATTCCCCTATCCTGTTCACCCCAGATAAGCATTATATTTTTATTCATATTTGCTACATTTTCATATATTTCTTTTACATTACTTTCTAAATTCTGCACGGCAGAATAAACTGCATTTCTAAGACCTTTATATTTAAGTTGTTCTAATATCTCATCAAAATTATGATAGATAGTACTTCTGCTTATATTCGATCTTTCACTCATATTTTCAAAAAGATCTTTTAAAGTGTTTTCATTCATTAGAATCTTTTGTATTCCTACTGCGGAGGTAAAAGCATAAATAATTTTTCCTAATTGTAATTGAGCATTAGTAAAAGTAAAACCTGCAGGATTAACTAATACAAGCCTGCGTACAAGTTCAGGATATTTTTCTGTAAATGCCATGATTATCATTCCACCTTGAGAGGAGCCTACAAGGTCTATAGGTGCATTTATATTAAGTTTATCTATTAAATCATACAACTGTCGTGTATACAGCTCTATATCATATTCGACATCCGGCCTATCCGAATAACCTCTTCCAAAGTTATCATACCTTAATACTCTAAGTCCTGAATTAGCAATAGTTTCAATATTAAGGTCCCATACAGATGAAGGAACAAAAAAACCATGTAAAAAAATCACTGTCTGGCCATTTTCCGGTCCTATAAGTTCATAATTTGTATATCCATTGCTTAAAAGAATAAAATTTCCTTCGAGATTTTTTCTAATTTCATCATTTAATTCTATAGTTTCCGATTCCACAAGAATTAATGAATATACTTTAATTCCCAACAGAAGAATAAATATAACTAATAAGATTAAAATACCTGTAATTTTTAGTATTTTTAATAGTTTTTTTACAATTGATTTTTTTTTAATTGTATTCTCTATCATATTCTTTTCTTCCTTAAACAATAATAATTACTTATAAAATAATAATTTTAATTCATTTTCGGGTATAAACATTTTATTAATATTTCTTAATGTTACTCAGCTTGTAGTTTTTGATGTTATAATTATTTTACTAAGAAAGGAAACTGTTATATTAAAGCAGGCGTTTTAGCACAATAATTTTGTTCTATTTTAATTGCATGATAAACAGTAAAATATTCATTTAAATCACTTTTTGCTCTATCATAGTTGGAATATATTTTTAAATTTGAGAATCCTGCAATATCAAGCATCAATTTTAATTGCTCCTGATAGAGCGGTAATAAAATATTAAAATCAGAATATATTTCTTTATTTTTATGGTCCGTAAATCTTATTATAAATTTAACAGTATCATCATCATTAAAATAATATTCTCTTTTAAATTGAAAAGAATCCGTCTCTATCAAATTGAAATTAATACTTTTTTGAGACATTATTTTATCATAATTTAATATCTGAAAAATAAAACAACTATTTTTAGATAATTTTTCAAATACCATATTAAAAAATAATTGAACCTGATTTAATGAATTTAAATGCGGTAATGTATTGCCCAGACACAAAATACAATCAAAAACAGACAATTCATTAATATTCAACATGTTTTTAGTATAAAACTCTATTTTAGAATTATCGCTATTATCTTCCTTTTTTGCAATGGCTATACTAATCATTTTTTTGTTTATGTCAATGCCAGTTATTTCATAGCCATATTGATCCAGTGCAATAGAAAGATCACCAGTAGCACATCCAACATCAAGGATCCTTTTTAGTTTATCTTTACAAATGGTTCTTATGAATTCTACCCGATTCGAATCCAGAGGAAATATTTCACTGTAATTTTCCGCAATCACATCATACATATATTTTAGCTCTGTAACATAGATTGTTGTTCATACCACTTATTATTCAAATAATTTAATTATTCTGCATGCTTTTACAAAAAGCAAAGGAGGCAGATCTTTAAATTTATTTACCTCTTTTGCAAAAAACATTCTATCTAATGAAAAGAATTTTACAATTCCAGAAGCTTTTTTTCCAGGCATTCCCATTAAAATTAGGGAAGCATCCGAAGAAATATTTTTTATTGTTTCCTGTATTGTCTCATTATCTTCCGGTATAATTAATATTTCTCCTGACAATCTGGCGCTGTCCTGAAGCTGCTGCATTTCTTTCCTGGCTTTTTCTTCTTCTTCACCTTTAAATATTTTTCTGATTAGTCTTATTTTCTTTTGCGGCTGACCATATCTCTTATCACTTCTGCTAATTATATAAGAAAGCAGGGCCATAAAATTTCCGTTTTCCTCACCTTTCCACCACACATCAATTCGATTACTTTCCGGTTCCTGTATTTCTCCATCAAGATAAAGCAATACATTTCTATCCAGTTTAATAATAGTTTCGATAATATCAACATAATTTAGTCTATTATCTATTGGAAGAAGTATAGTATTGATATTAAAACCACCTGGCATGGATGACTGCACAATGGATGAGATTGATTTATCAAAATCATCATCCTCTACAGAAATGATCTGAGCACCTTCCGGAAAATTGAATATCCCTTCTTCCTGCTTTTCCGGTTTAAGTATATTGAGCATAATCAGTCCCTGAAAATCTGCTATTTTCTTGCCCATATTTATAGTTTTTTCCGCAACTACTTCCTGATCTGCCATGGAAAAAATACTTACAATAGGTCTCCAGTTCTTAGTGCCCTGAATTATTTTCCTCATTCTTTTAAATCCCCAGTTTAAAACACTAAAGATTACTCCCCACCAAACACCTTCCAGCCTATTCTGAGTTTTATATTTTAAAATTAATAGAAATATCACTAATTGAGATGTTATTACTCCGATACCAACCCAGATATTAGACACTGAAATAACAACCATACAAATCGTAAAGCCATATAAAGAAATAAGCCAATGCCCTTTCGATGTAGGTCTAAAACTAGGATTCCCACTTATTCTTTCTAAAAATGCAGCCAGGTTAATCCATCCGTACACTACTAAGAAACAGATACCTACAACAATAGCAGCAATTGTAATATCTCCTATTGCAATAACTCCAATTACAATAAAAAATGTTAAAACTGTTGCCCATCTTGGTTCTTTGCCATTTTTTGTAAAATCTTTACCTAAAAACTTTAAAAACCCTGGCAGTACATTATCTTTTGAAAGAGCCTGAGCAGTTCTCGGTGCTGTTAAGAAATATGCTATTCCTGAAGAGCCGGCTGCTACAAGTATTCCTATTAATAAAAGGATAGAAATAAATGGAATCGAAGAAAATATTTCATTTGCCGGTATTTCCAGGAATTTTTGGCCAGCCGGTATAAATAATTTTTCTGCCGGGATCAAACTAAAAACAAGTGTAATACCAAGATATACTATAAAAGTGATACCTACAGCAAAGAACGTACCTTTAGGAAGAGATTTTCTTGGAGTCTTTAATTTTCCACTCATTCCAACGCCTGCATCTATACCTGTTACTGCAGGAAAAAATTGTGTAAATGCAGCTATAAATCCCAATATTATGATACCATCCTTAAGATTCAAACCACTTCCATTAAAGTTAATACTATTTATAAATGGCGATCCTGCGCTTGAAGCAGGGAATAGTAAAGGAGAAATTGCAATTGAACCAACAGAAATAACAAGGACAACAAAAATAAATATCTGTATTTTTATTACAAAATCTGCGCCAATTAATGCAAGTATAAAAGCAATAAGTGCAAATGCAGCAGCAATAATCTGTGTTTGTACAGTTTCTGAGTATCCTCCTATGATTGAATTAATTAACGGAATATCAAATAATATCTTCTGAAGAGGAGTTGCAAATGCTATACAGTAAAAACCAATGGATGCCGCCTGAGCAATAAACAGCTGAATCCCGATAGAACCTCCAAATGCTTTACCCAATGAAGATTTTGATATAGCATACATTCCTCCTGCACCTACCTTTACAAGGTTTGTTGTACAGTCAGATATGGAAAATCCTGTAGAGAGTGTTACAGTATTGGCAAGTACAATTATTAATGACATCTGCCAGAATCCTAAGACACCAGTAAGCATTGGCAGAATAATAAAAAGAACAGCACCCAGAATTGCTTCAAATGAAGGTACAAAAACTCCGGAGAAGGTACCAAAACGCTTCATATATTAACATCCTTATAAACAGTCTCATTATAGTAAGCTTTATTAACTTAATTTCTTTAATTTTTCTATGACATTTTCTGTAGAAAATCCAAAATGCTTTGCAACTTCAGGATATGGTCCGGATTCACCGAATCTATCTACACAGATACACTCAGCATCTGCCCCTGCTATATCTCCCCATCCAAAGGATACACCTGCTTCTATAACAAGCTTTTTGGCATTATGCGGAATAAGGTTCCTTTTATAAGAGTCCTTTTGCTTTTTAAAGAGTTCTCTTGATATCATAGATAAAACACGGATATTTGGATTATTAATTTTTTCTACAGTTCTTTTTGCAAGCTCTACTTCAGAACCAGTTGCAATAATAACTATTTCAGGTTCAGCTTTTGAATCCTTTATGATATAGGCACCTTTCTTTATATTATTTTCCCAGTCCTTATCGTCTTTTTCTAACACTTCAAGACCCTGTCTGGTAAAAACAATAGCAACAGGTCCATCATTCTTTTCTACTGCAATTTTGTATGCAGCAACAGTTTCCTGAGCATCTGCAGGCCTAAGCACCAATAAATTAGGAATTATCCGTAAAGATGTAATATGCTCTACTGGCTGATGCGTTGGACCATCTTCACCAACATAAATAGAGTCATGAGTAAACACATAAATAATAGGAATTTTCATAATTGAAGCAAGACGTATTGCAGGTCTCATATAGTCTGCAAATACAAAAAATGTAGAACAGAATACTCTAAAACTGCTATGAAGGGCAATTCCATTAACTATAGCACCCATAGCATGTTCTCTAATGCCAAAATGAAAATTTCTGCCTTTAAAATTGCCCTTTTCTATATCTCCCATTCCATCCAAATAGGTTTTATTAGACGGAGCAAGGTCAGCAGAACCTCCGACAAGATTACTCATTTGTTTTGCAACAGCATTTAAAACCTTACCGCTTGCAACCCTTGTTGAAAGTTTGTCACCAACATTAAAAACAGGTAATTTATCTGAATCTAGTTGTATATTAATTTTATTAAATTCCTGCCATTCTGAGTAAAGAGAAGGATTTTTTTCCGACCAGTCTTTAAACAGGTTATCCCAGGCATTATTCTTATCCTGCCATTCTTTTTGCTTAGCTTCAAAAAACGGCTTAACCTCAGGATGAATAAAAAACTCTGCATCTTCCGGAACACCAAGTGATATCCTCGTTGCTTTAATTTCATCATCACCAAGAGGAGCACCATGAGCATGATGGCTTCCCTCCATATTAACGCTTCCTTTTGCGATAACAGAAGTAAGAATGATGATTGACGGCTTATCTTCTGCTTTTTTAGCTTTATCTATCATCCTGGAGATATTATTTAATTCATAAGCATCACCTTCCTGAACATGCCAGCCATATGCTTCATATCTTTTTGCAACATCTTCGGAGAAAGCAAGGTCTGTAGAACCTTCTATAGTAATTTTATTTGAATCATAGAAAACAATTATTTTACCAAGCCCAAGATGGCCGGCTAAAGAAGCTGCCTCGGAAGTTAATCCTTCCATCATACAACCGTCACCGCATACTGCATAAGCATAATGATCTACAATTTTATGTTCATCGGTGTTAAATCTTTCTGCAAGCATTTTTTCTGCTATTGCCATTCCAACAGCATTAGCCATACCCTGTCCTAAAGGACCGGTTGTTGTTTCTACACCAGGAACAATGTCGTATTCAGGGTGGCCAGGTGTTTTTGATCCACACTGTCTAAAGTTTTTTATATCTTCTAAAGAGAGATCATATCCGGCCATATGTAATAAAGAATATACTAACATAGAACCATGCCCTGCAGATAAAACGAATCTGTCTCTATTAAGCCATTGCGGATTTTTAGGATTGTGATTTAATATTTCTGCATATAATAAAGCGCCTAATTCCGCAAGGCCCATAGGTAATCCAGGATGCCCGGATTTTGCTTTCTGTACTGCATCCATTGTTAATGTTCTAATTGATAATGCTATATTCTTTATTGTCATTTGATCCATTTATACCTTCTATTATTATCTCTTTTTCTTTTTCTTTTTTTTCTTTTTCTTTTTTACCGGCTTTTCTTGTTTATTAACTACTTCATCTGTATTTGCTTTTACAGCTTTTGGCTTTTGTACAGGTGCTGCTTTCACCTTATCTTTTTTATCTTTTATTTCTCTTGTTTTAGATTCCTTTGCTTTTTTTCTTCTTTCAATAGCATTTTGCCATCCAAGAACAACAGGAGAAGCTATAAATATTGATGAGTATGTACCAACAACAACACCAATAATTAAATTAAATGCAAAATCTTTTATTACACCTGTTCCAAAAATATATATGGAAACAACAGCTAATAATGTTGTTAATGAAGTAATTGTTGTTCTACCTAAAGACTGAGTTATACTTGTATTAATTACAACATCCCTTTTAGCTTCCGGCATTAGTGCAAAGTTTTCTCTAACACGGTCAAATACAACTATAGTGTCATTTAATGAATAACCAATAATCGTTAGAACTGCAGCAACAGTTGCTGATGTAACCTCAAGTTGGAAAGTAGCAATTATCCCTAACATAATACATACGTCATGAATCAATGCAATTATAGCAGCAAGAGCATAGACAAATTTAAATCGGACTGTAATATAAATGAGTATCAGAATAAATGCTACAATTATGCTCCATATAGCGCCCTGTGTTAAATTAAGAGAAAATAAAGAATGTACGAATTCTTCTTTTTTCATTACAACCGTATCATTTCCAAAAGAAGTTTCCAGTAGTTCAACCATTTTCGTATTTATAACATCTAATAGTTCTTTATTCTCTTCCTCTTCTAAAGAAACCTGAATTTTAACAGAATATTCCTGACTTAAAGTTTCACCAATTAATTGAACATCGAATTTTCCATATTCATTTAAGTCTTCTAAGCTTTCTCGCACAGAAGTAATTGAAGTAAATATTTCATCCAGATTTATTAATCTGTAATTGACAGGTACCTGTGTATTTGTTATATCAATCTGCATAATAAAACTAAGAATACTATCAACAGGAAGATTTTCTACTCCCGGTTCTAATTCTGCCGTAAGCCCTTCAATTTTATTAATATCTGTTGCAAGTTCAGAAATAGTTTTATAATTATTAAAATCAAATATAGGAATAATTTCTCTGCCAGATATTTTTACTTCTAAAGTATTAAAAGCAATATTTGCATCTGCATATCCTTCTCCGGAATACTGTAGATTAAAAGCAACAGGAGTAATCTGAAACTGCTTGTTTATACCACCTGTAAAATCAATCCCTAGATTAAAACCTTGTGTAAATAATCCGCTAAAACCACCAATTATTAGAATAGCAGAGATTATAAACATTATATATCTTATTTTTGTAAATTGAATAACAGTTTTCATTTAGAACGCCTCCAAGCAATGCTTAACCTCTTAAGCTTAAGAACTTCCGTATTAAAATCAAAAATCAACCTGGAAACAAGCAGAGCTGATATCATAGAGCAAACAACACCGACAGCAAGAACAACTGCAAATCCCTGTATGGTTCCTCTTCCGAACCATGCAAGAGTTACGGCTGCAATACCAGTTGTAATATTTGCATCCATTATAGTCCCGAAAGCCTTTCCAAAACCGGCAATTATAGAAGCACCCCTTGTTTTACCAAGCCTGTATTCTTCTTTAATTCTTTCAAATATAATTACATTCGCATCTACTGCCATACCAACAGTTAGAATAAATCCTGCCATACTTGGCAGTGTAAGTGTAAAATTAAATACAGATAAAACACCAGCCATCAGGAAAAAATTAACAAGCAGCCCAAAACAGGCAATAATTCCACCGCCTTTATAATATATTATCATAAAAACCATAACTAAGACTAAACCTAAGAAAATAGCATTTAATCCCTGTTCTATTGTGTCTTCACCTAAAGAAGCACCAATGGCTTCCTGACTTATTATATCCAATTCGACTGGCAGAGAACCTGTTTTTAGTAATGATACAAGATCAATTACTTCTTCGGCACTAAAACCACTTACTCTAACTGATCCTCCGGGTATTGCTTCGGATATCCGCGCCTGCGCTTTAACTTTATTATCAAGCATAACTGCAAGGCGGTTACCAACATTTTCTGTTGTAAGCTCAGCAAAGATATTTGTTCCTTCGCTATCCAGCCGGAAATTTACTCCGGATTTTGTACCTGTTGGATTATAGCTTTTGGAAGCATCAACAATGCGTTCACCTTCCAGACCCGGCTCTTTATTCAAAACGGTATAACCCTGGAACTGGTCTATCCCGAAAATATCCTTTTCATAATATTTTCTTAATATTACATCATCGCCAAGTAAAACCTTTAGTTCTTCCTCAATAATAGTTTCATCATCATCCAATAAATATGGCCCTGGATTATTTTCAGCATATTCAGTAAATATTGCGAATTTCTCATCATCTACAATATGAAAATTGAGGCTTCCCCGGCCCATAATTACACTACGGATTCTTTCAGGATCTGCTGCTCCGGGAAGTTCAATTATTATCCGGTCTTCACCTTCACGTCTTATAACAGCCTCAGCTACACCAAACTGGTCAATACGTTGTTGAATAGTTTCTAAAACACCATTTAATGCAATTAATTTATCTGCTTCTGTTAAAGCATAACCGTCTTCCTTTTTTTTCTGTGCAAGTGATTTAAAATCGACCTGGATAGTAATTTTAATACCACCCCTTAGGTCCAGTCCTGGAGTAATAATACCAGTTCTAACTACTTTTATGTTCTCAATTTCGAGTCTGTATATTTCCTGTACAAAATCTACTACATCAGTTTCATTTAAATAATCACCTATATGACCTATAGTCCATAATACAGGTATTTCCTCACCCCTAAATTCCATAAGTTCTTTAATACTAGCTGTTAAAGGCATTAATTCTTCCGGGATGGGGGCAGTTTTATTCTGTGCTGCGAGGACTTTTAATTCATCTACTCTTTCTGTTGCTTTTTCAAAAGTATAATCACGTATCTGTTCATTTGATAACAATGCAAGATCCTGTTCATTGCTATTAAAAAGATAGTACCAATTAATTGAAGGGAACAAAAACCAGACCCCTATTCCCAATAGTAATAATACTAAGAAAAATCTAAATCGTTTACTCATTCTAATAACTCCAGTTTAGATTATTAAGACATGTGGCAGGAAATAATACTGTTCTATTAATACACATAGATAAAATATTACTTAACGGTTATTTTCCACCTATTTATATAATCTTAAATTCTATTAATAATTAATTTTTAAGTACTTATTGCTGAGTCGTCTTTTCCTTTCGAGTTGTCCTTTCCTTTTGAGTCTTCTTTTCCTGTAATAATTGATGAAATTGCACTTCTGGAAAACTCCATTTTAATATTATCATCTATTCTGACAATAACTGTTGTATCATTTTCTTTTACCTTATTTGAAACAACCCCATGTATTCCGCCAATTGTCACAATTTTATCATTCTTTTTTATTGCAGCAAGCATCAGTTTTAAATTTTTCTGTTTTTTATTCTGAGGCCGTAAAATTAGAAAATAAAACACTAAAATTACACCGCCAATCGGGAGTAAACTTGTTAACAAATCCGGTGGAATTTGCATTACCGGCAACAAAGATATTAATTTGTCCATTATTATATTTCCTTATTATTATATAGCCATAATTCCCCATTTTTAATTAATTTAAGAGGATTAAGGCCAAAAATTGTCAAAGCCAAAGGCTCTGTTTTCATATATCAAAGAATACTTAAGCAGTATCACTGCACAGATTCTTAATAATCTATTAGATTTTTGCAAAATATCATATATAAATACGCATAGTCAAGAAGCTTTTACTATGAGTTAATATTGATATTGCCGGATTTTAAAACAGTATATAGTTTTTATTCTAAAAATACTATTTAATCCTTCTTCTTTTTTAATAATTT
>SDBV01000673.1_pt1 | contig 49426 bp, 39 predicted proteins | sample 2277081 | NCBI WGS metagenome assembly SDBV01 (sample SAMN10402039, study PRJNA504765) | marine sediment metagenome | isolation source: marine sediment core GS10_PC15, 223 cmbsf | place: Arctic Ocean: Southern Knipovich Ridge | collected 2010
CATCTCTCCGGTATCGTTCCATGTGTCACCTCCGCCTCCGCCTCCGCCTGAGACGGGATAGGCACCATCATAATCTGCCGCATAGATCGCCAACGATGTTCCGATACCCTTACAGTTTGTGCCGCATACGACCCGCTGGGCCATTTCCTTTACCCTGCCCAGTGCGGGCATCAGGATAGCCAGCAGCATCGCGATGATCGAGATCACTACCAGCAACTCAATTAATGTAAAACCTTTTTTCTTCATTTTTACCACTCCCTTTCATTAAAAAAATTAACGTGTTATTTACTTTTTTACTTCCGATTAAACATTTCTTTATATTGATCCGCCCAAAGACTGCTCATTTATTATGAGTTCTATCTCAATATATCCGACAGGCATCGCAAACCTGCTTGCCGTCGAACTAATCCCTTTGGTTGAAGCGCTTGCGTTGCACTCCATCAGCCAAAGAGCGGTCTACAAATCCCACATAAAAAAGAGTTTTTGACGACTGTAGCAAAAGCGCAATCAGTAACGCCTCTCCTCGTTGCAAAATCCAGGTTGCACGACACAATCGCCGATAAATAGAAGTGAAAGCCTGAAAGGTTGGGTTCGGTATGAAAAACAAAAAACAATATAATGGCTGCTAACTATAAAAAACTAAATTTCCGAACCTATCTTCAAATCTCTTCCACCATTACATATTAAAGAATAACACAACCTGGCCGATTCGTCAAGAACTTTTTTAATTTTTTTTTTGGCTCTTGAAAAAAACTTACTTTTTATTATCCTTATCAATTCTGGATAACTTACAGCCCGGGGCCGTTCACCCGTAACTATAAGAGGATGAGTTTTACAGAGTTATAGCAATGAATGAGGCAAGTCGCTACGAAAAAGCGGTTAAAACACTTAAAAACCATGGTCAGGAGCATTTGTTGGCATTTTATAGCCGGCTAAATGATCCGGAAAAACAGACTCTGCTTGACCAGATCGATACCCTTGATTTCACGAATATCCCCGCCTGGATCGAAAAATACGTCAAAAAAAAATCTGTCGCGAATATCCCGTCTGATTTCGTGCCAGCCCCGTATTACCCGATCCCGCCAAAGGATGACGACATTGCCAAGTACGACCAAGCCGTAAAATTGGGTGAAAAATTGCTCTCAGCCGGCAAGGTCGCCGCTTTTGTAGTCGCAGGCGGCCAAGGCACACGCCTCGGATTCGATGGTCCAAAGGGTAACTATCCCGTCAGCCCGATCCGTAACAAGACACTCTTCCAGATTTTCGCCGAAACCATTGCCGCCGCAAGCGAAAAATACGGCAACGAGCTGCCATGGTACATCATGACCAGCCCCCTGAACTACGCCCAGACGGTCGAAATAATGGAGGCCAACAACTACTATGGGCTGAAAAAATCTAACGTCTTTATATTCCAGCAGGGCACATTGCCCAATTTCTCGACGGACGGCAGGATCCTCCTGAAGGATTGTTCGACCATCGCAAGCAGCCCCGATGGCCATGGCGGCAGCCTCAAGGCCCTTTATGACAGTGGCGCAATTGCGGACATGAAAAAACGAGGCATCGAATACATAAGCTATTATCAGGTTGACAACCCATTGATAAAGATATTCGACCCGCTGTTCATCGGCTTCCATGCGGAGGACTGCGCCGAAATGTCTTCGAGGGCACTGATAAAAGCGTATCCGAAAGAGAAGGTTGGTAACTTTTGTATAGTGGACGGAAAGGTTACAGTGATCGAATACAGCGACCTGCCCGATGCCCAGTCCCAGCGGAAAAATCCAGATGGCTCGTTAGTATTTGAACTCGGCTCGATAGCCATTCATCTCATCAGCAGAAATTTTATAGAACATCTCAATAATGATGGATTTGCGCTGCCTTTCCACCGGGCAGATAAAATAATCCCGTATATCGATAGCAATGGAAACCAAATAACTCCGACCGAACCCAACGGTGTAAAGCTGGAGACATTCGTATTTGATGCACTGCCGCTGGCGCAAAAATCTGTTATTCTGCAAACTCTCAGAGCCGAAGAATTTGCCCCGGTCAAAAATGCTGCCGGCGTTGACAGTCCGGAGGTGGCCCGGCAAATAATGATACAGCGCGCGGCTAACTGGTTGAAGATAGCTGGGGTTAACGTCCCTGAAAAAGAGGATGGTTCGCCGGATTGCGTTATCGAGATCGCGGCGTCATTTGCGTTGTCAGCCGAAGATGTTGCAGCGAAAAAAGACAGTATCGGGCCAATCAAGCCCGGTGATGCGGTTTATCTGAGCTAAATGATCAGCATGGCGTCACCGTAAGAGAAGAAGCGATATTGCTTTTCTATCGCGTGGCGGTAGGCAGTTAGAATATTTTCCAGGCCAGTGAAAGCGGCTACGAGTGCCAGCAGGGTGGATCTGGGCAGGTGAAAATTTGTTACCATGCCATCAACGATCTTAAATTCGTATCCCGGCTGAATAAAAAGTTGTGTGCTGCCACTGCACGGCGAAACCTTTCGATCGGAGGCGATAGTTTCAAGTGTGCGGACCGAAGTTGTGCCGACAGCGATGATGCGGCCGCCGTTTTCAACGCAGTTATTGATCACCGCGGCATCGGTTGGTGAGATGCTATATCTTTCGCTGTGGATCTGGTGATCATCGAGGTTTTCGGCGGTGACGGGTTTGAAGGTGCCGGCGCCGACGTGTAAGGTTACATAGGCGAATTCAACGTGCATTTTTTTTATGGTGTCGAGCAGTTGTGGTGTGAAGTGCAGGCCTGCTGTGGGTGCGGCGACTGCGCCGGAGTTTTTGGCATATACGGTTTGATAGCGGTCGAGATCAATTGCTGCCATGTCGCTATCTCCTGTGTGTTTGATGTAGGGGGGTAAGGGAGCGAAACCGATCTGTGTGAGAATATCTTCGATGGATCGTTCGGAATCGATCTGCAGGTGCCAGTGGCCCTGGCCGAGACGCTTGGCAGCGGTAGCGGTGCAAAAATCGGTGCCGTCTTTGTCGAGGAGGATTATGGTTTCGCCAATTTTGACACGGCGGGCGTTTTTTAGCATGACTTGCCAGAGGGTGTTGTCCTGCTGCAGGAAGAGAGCTTCTATTTTGGCTCCGGAACTGCGGGCAGCGAAGAATCTGGCGGGGAGAACTTTGGTATCGTTGAAGACGAGGCAGTCGCCGGGGCGGAGGTAGTTGACGATGCCGGTAAAGGTTTGATCGGAGAGTGAGGGGCTGTGGCGGGTGTTTACGAGGAGTTTTGACCGGCTTCGGATGTCGGAGGGACGCTGGGCGATGAGCTGGGGGGGCAGATCGTAATTTAGCTGTTCTGTAAGCATGATAAGAAAGTAACATTTGACGGGGGTAAAGGGAATTAGTTTTTAGTTTATAGTTTATGGTTTTTAGTTCCTGGGAAATTGGGTTCGTTTGGGTTCGTTTCCTTTTGGGTGCAAAGCGTTGTAAGTGTTTCTATAGCAGTTACTTGCGGTACTTTTGAATCGTTGAAATTGGGTTCGTTTTCTATTTTTTTATTATTCTGGAAGACGGGTAATTTTCTGTTTCGAAAATTGGCTTTGCTTTCCATAAAAAAGTTTTTTGCTTGGGTCTCACTCTTTGTTTGCGGATTTCCCTTTTTTGAATTGGCTTTGTTTGGCTTTGTTCCGTTTTGAGTTTTTGTCCTTAAAACGTTGTAACCTCCTATGCTACAAGACGTTGCGGTGAAATTTGGGCTGTTTAAATTGGCTTCGTTTTTCATGTTTTTAGTTTCACTTTTAATGTTTTTTTCTGTTTTTATTCACTTTTGGTTCGACTACGCTCACTGCAGGAGGGCACGAAGAAAAGACGATATTTAATTGTCAATTTTTAATTACCTACTCTATCTTGATTATTATGTGAACATTATACAAAGATGGGTGTTAGAAGTCAAGTGAATTTTTATTTATTTTTGATCCGTCTTGGTTCGGCTATGCTCACCACAGGTCGCCGGAGGCTACGCCGCGACCTTCGGCAGGATAACGGTTCGACTTCACTCACCACAGGCAGGATATGTAACTATATTTCAAACTACACCAGCAACTACGGATTAACAGGATTTTTTACCATGAAGACCCTGAAGGAAATGAAGAAAAGATTTTAACTGCAACCGCGGATTTCGCGGATTTTCAACTGCTCGAACCACGAATTAGTTCGACTACGCTCACTACAGGTAACACTAATGAATACGAATAAAAAGTTAAATTATTACTCGTTATTTTGATGGAATTGAATGAATGCTTCAAAAGATTCGCTGCTTGCGGTGTTGTTTTTGTCGATCTTTGTCGGTTCGCTGTTATGGGGAGTCAATTGTCATTTCTATTATTGTGGTTTGACCTGTTGATAGCTCTATTGTTTCTGTTCCGGTCTTGATCGGTTTCTGTTGATAATTGAGGTTTTTCTCAACATAGAGATGGAGTGAGTAGTCGATGGTGTAGCTGCCTGAAGGTAGATTGAGCGATGTAGCGAACCATCGTGAGTTTGTCGAGTCGGTCATGTGAATAAAGTGTATATCTTTAAATACAAATATCGCCCCGGTTCTGGGGACTATCTGACCGGTTGTATTGTCTGTTACTGTACATTTCATATAAGCCTTATCGGTGCCGAAATTGTCTATAGTTTCCTGAGATAATTTGAATCTTGCTGTCGGAGAGGGTGTTAGTTGAATAGTGATCGGTTTTGTTTCATTGTCTAACAGTTCGACATATTCGGATTCGTCAGTGAGGTAGCCTGTTGCTAATGCTCTGATCATATATCTTCCGGCAGGGAGGGAGTCAAAGATCGCCTCTGCCGACGGGCCGGTATCCATAGCATGATATTCAGGTGACAAAAGCTTTTTAGAATGAAACTGGCAATCAAGGTCATTCAAAAGCCTGAAATTTGTATAAGGGATATCTTTTCCGGTTTGAGAATCAACAGCTCTTATTGCAAGTGAATTAGTCGATGGATTGAATGTCAGGTTTTCAAGTTTTATGTCATCAGTCAGTTCGAATATATCTGTGACAGAATTATAACCATCTGCATTTGTCAAATACAGAAAGTATTTTCCCTCTTTAAAGTTTTTGCAAGTAAATGATCCTTCATGATTGATTTTTATGTCATAGTAACATAGTCCCCAATCATGGTCCGGAAGGTTTTTCGGTTTGTGTATGTAAGTTCGAATACTAATGTTTTCTGTGTCCTTTACCTCATACGGTATTGTTCCTGAAATTGAAAATTTTCTGACTTCGCTTATGTTAAGTTCCATTTCCTGACCTGCCTGCAAGGTAACTGATTCTCCCTTTATGTAGGTGTTATCCGATTGTCTTACGTTTATCGATGCTTTGCCCGTTGGAAGGTCAAAAATTTCATAGAAACCGTCTATATCTGTTGCTGTTTGAGGTGGACCTATGACCCAACTTTTTTCAAGTTTTCTATTTAACTCCGGGCTAACGCTGATATTTGCTCCTGCTATTGGGTTTCCGTCTAAATCAGTAACAATACCATAGAGTCGGGGGGCATCTTCGAGTTCAAATCCCAGGACGCCATCGTCATTGTAGGGCAATTCGTCAACAGTAAAGAGAACAGGAGAAAATTCCATTGCGGTAACATACATAGCCAGTGCGCTGTCGCCAATACTTGAAACGACAAATTGCCCCTTTGTATCGGTTACAGCCGTGTCCCGGTCGTCCCAGTGTTCACTATCTGTATCCACAGCGATCCATCGCAGTCTTGCGCCAGCAATAGCCTCGCCATCAATATCAGTAACGGTGCCCTTGATCATCGTTGCCGGAATGAGGCCAAATTCCGTACGTTCAGGTGTATTGGAAACTGCCTGAACGGTTACTGGATCGATCATAAGAGGTTCGAAGCCCTCTGCGAATACGGTCAGAGCATAATTTGCTCCTATGGCTAAGTTCTCTCTGCCAGTGTCAAAGTAGCCTTCGTTGGAACTGAAGGTGTGGCCCTGTCGCGACCATGTGGCAGCGTAACCGTCTTTGGATTCAGCAACCTCACTAAAAGTCATCTTTACGGTGAAGTTTGTGATCGGCAACCGGGTTTCTTTTGCAAAGACTTTACCGTAGATCTTGCCAGCTCGATCTACTGTGATCGTGTAGAAGTCCTGGCCCATTTCGAGTTCGGGTTGGACATTTGGGACATGACTGCCGAACAGTGAAAGGGTTAGTTTGCCTTCGGGTGGCGCGTTCGGGATGGTGAATAGCCCCTGTGAATCGGTTTTGACACGGTGGTTACTGAGATTGCGTACCCCTTTGTATTCACTAATGCAAACCAAGACATCCGGGACCGAGTTGCCCAGAGCGTCAACGGCCTCACCATGAAGCGGGACCGGGTCGAGTAGCTGGATGTCTATCTGCTTTTCTTTTGAATTGGTGTCGAGAGTGAAGTTTTCAACGTATGGTGCGTACTTGTTGTTGATCGCCCAAATCACGAGTTCGCCTGGGGGTACATTTTTGAGTGTGTAGCTGCCTTGAGCATCGGTTTTGTCCTCGATGACGTTCCACATTGCTCCTGAAGTAGTATTGCCGATGTTGACGCCTCGTATGGGTTTGCCATTTGTATCGGTTACCTGGCCGTGGACGGTGATACCCTTTGTCATCACGATTTCTTTGTAAAGGGTTTCGCCTGCTTTTATAGGTGAGAATTCGATTTTTGCCGATGGATAATCAGGATGCTCTGAATGCAGCGAATAGGACGCCCAGCTTGGGTCGAGACCGTCAATTTCAAAGTTGCCATCAGCGTCTGTGATTGCGGGGTGATTGGTGAATTGAAAGGTTGCTACTTTGGCGCCTTCGATCGGTTCGTCGTTCTGGTTAAAGACCGTACCGGCTATTTTTGTTCCCGGTGTCAGTTCGATCTTGCCGCAATCGCTGATCTCGTTCTTTTTCAGGTGTACCGACACACGACGGGTGATATAGGTCTTGGCGATTATATTGAGACGATATTCGAACTGATCGGGGACTCCCTGAATGTCGGCGACATTCATGTTAAACTCGAATTTTCCGTCAGGATCCGTTTTAATGGATTTTTTCCCCTTAGGTGTGCTCATGTACACCTCGACATCGGCGATTGGCTTGGAGGTTGTTTTATCAATAACTATGCCGCTGACGCCAATGAATGGCTCGGATTCCTTAGCCTTGGTCTCTACATTGTCTGACTGGGCCGATGTCTTATCGGGCAGGGAAGTTTGCTGTATGGGAGGTTCCGGGGTGGGTTGCTTTTCAGCTACTTGCGGTGTTTGGGCGGTGATGGTTTTTTGTTCTGTGATCTCAATAGCTGGCGCAGGTATGGTGTCGTCATCTGCAATTTCCTGCTGGGGGATAATAGATGTTTGGGTAATAGATGGTTTCGGGGCAATCTCTTCTTTTTGGAGATTCTTATATGCAACCGTAGCACCAACGCCAATTGCGATAACCGCAGCTGCTGCGATTATCTTTGCTGTTATACCGCTCATTATAGTTGCAACAGTTGCAGAAGTTGCGGCTGTAGATGTCGTTGCGGCAATTCCGGCGGCGGCGATGCCGGAACCTTTTACGGCTAAGGCTGCGATGGATGCGGTTACGGCTGTGGTGAATGCTTTGGTGGGGCCTGTGCTGCTTATAGTGGATTCGACCATTGCGGCGACTTGTTTTTTTAGCATCTTTCGTCCGCGCGACAGGCGTGTCTTGACTGCGCCATACGATAATTCGAGCTGGGCTGCGACCTCGCCTATAGATTGGTCGTGGCGATAGAATAGCACAAGCGGGTCACGGTATTTGGGCGGTATTCGCTGGAGAGCCTGCTGGACGACGGCTTGGCGTTCTTTGGTTATTGCGGCTTCTGAGGGCTCGGAAATATCGAGTTTGGCATCTTCGACCAAGTCCAATGAAGCTGCTTTGCTGATTATATCCCGCTTTTGACTTCGAAATGAGTTTCTGATGATGTTTCGGGCGATGGTGGTAAGCCAGCTTCGGAATTTACCGAGGTCGTTGAGCTGGGCGAGGCTGGTCCATGCTTTGATAAATGTTTCCTGTGCCAGTTCTTCGCTTTTTTCGACGCTGCCGGTGGCACTGAAGGTGATCGCGCAGATAAAGGATTGGTATCGCTCGATTATCGTCTCGAAAGCGGCTGTATTGCCCGCTAAACAGGCTTTTAGCAATTCTGTTTCCCGGGGCATTTGCTGTGTCATGTCAAATTCCTTTATTTTGATATACCATTGCGTTCAATATACCAGAAACGGGAAATTGTAAAAGGTTACAGAAAATCCGGAAAAATAAAGAATTGGTGCAAAAAAAGGCATATATGTCGTCAAGGGAGGGGTTGAAATGACAAATGTGGGGGCGATTTAGTTTTGAGTTCTAAGTGCTTAGTTCCCTGCCTAAGGCATGCCACTTCGACTTCGCTCAGGGCAGGCGGGGATGACAGAGTAGAAGTTAATTGAAATTGTTGGGCGTGGATCCCAGCCTGCGCTGGGATGACAAGGGTGCGCTGGGATGACAATTCCGGGGCCTTCGCGGGTGTTGTGTTTGATGTTATTCGATTCGTCCGTTGTTCATTGATAGTATGGTATCAGCGAATTGTTCGGCTTGGCTGTTGTGTGCTACGAGGATGACTGTGCCGCCTTTTTTGTGGTAATCTGAGAGATAGCCGAGTACGGCTGCTGCGTTATCGGGGTCGAGGTTGCCGGTGGGTTCGTCGGCGAGCAGGAGTTGGGGTTTGTTGAGCATTGCCCTGGCTATGGCTGTGCGTTGTTTTTCGCCTGCGCTAAGGGCCGAGGGTTTGTGGTGGAGGCGATGGGTCATACCTAATTGCTCTAACAGCTCCTTTGCCCGGTGGGTGGTTTCTTTCTTATGTTTGGTTCCTGCGAGGAGGACGTTTTCGAGGACGTTTAGATATGGGACGAGGTGAAATGCCTGGAAAACGAAGCCGATGTTGTCCGCTCTGAAGTTTGCTCTTTTGTGTGTGTCCATGTCGTATAGGTTGTGGTCGTCGAAGAGGATGTCGCCGCTGGCGGGTTTTAGCATTCCGGCTATGGCCATGAGGAGGGTTGTTTTTCCGCATCCGCTGGGACCTCTAAGGACGATGAAGCTGCCCTTGTCGATGTCGACTGTGACGTTGTCGAGTGCGCGGACGTTTTTTCCCGTTTCCGAATATGTTTTAGTGACGTTTTGCAGCCGGATCATTATCTATTCCTTACTGAGAGTATGTGCCGGGTCCTTGCTTACGGCGATTGTTAGCGGTATGAAACTGGCGATAGCGGCGAAGACGGGGGCGATGGCGACCGACCATGGCAGCAGAGCGTATTCCGGTTTCAGGCCCTTTGCGGTTATTTTGAAGACGTCGGGGCCGAAGTGCATTGCGAGATATGTTCCAACGTAGAAACCGAGAATGGCTCCGACGATGCCGGTGATGACAGCTTTGCTGAGGAACAGTGCGGTTATTTTTGCCGAGCCGTATCCGAGCGCCCGCAGGAGTCCTATCTCACGGACCCGCTGGTGGACGTTGAACATTGCCAGTACGCCGACCCATATTCCGCATGCAACGACGACGATGGGGAAGATCATGGCCATGTGTCCGGAGATCAGGGCTCGGGAACGCTGTCGTATTTCGGCGATATCCTTTATCAGGAGTACGCGGCCTTCGGGGAGGAGTTCGGCGAGCTGCTGTTTTGCCAGTTCGAGCGGGTCGACTGTTCCGTCGCTTGCTTCGATGATGCACAAACATTCGAGGGCTTTTATTTCGTTGATGCGGCCGGGCAGGTTCAGTATCTCCTGGACGTCGCTGAGCTCTCCGTAGATGCGGATGTCGTCGCTGCTGCCGGATTGGGAGAGCGTTTTTTCGACGGTGAATTTTTTTCCCTTTATCTCGATCTCGTCGCCTTTTTTTATTGCGAGGCTGTCGGCCAACTCAAATCCGATATATACCGTTGCCGGGTCGACGGCGTAGGTCATTGGTTTCTTCGGTTTGTCGGGCGGTGACATTTCCGGTGCGATGCCGGTCAGGATAACATTTTTGTCCCGCCATGTTATCATTTTCTGGAGCGTGGCGGTCAGGTGCGTGTAGCTGAAGCCTTTGTGTTTTGTGAATCGTTCGATGTATTCGAATGGCATTGTTTGCTCGGAGAAACCTTGTGCCCAGAATTTGTCCATCTGCGTTTCTTTCGGTATGATGCGCATGTTCTGGCCGAGGTCGAGCATGATCTTTCCCGTTTCTCGCAGGGAGGCTTCGCTGGTGGTGAAGAATGCTACGAAAAGCGCGACCGCGGACAATACCGCCAAGGCCGCCATAATGAAATTGGCTTTTCTGTGGCAGATCTCCCTGAGAACAAGTCTGGCTATCATTGCTTGTCTCCTGAGGAGCGGAGCATGACGAACGATCCAATAATTACGATCAGGACCGCCAGTGCGATTATTATATATATGGGTTTTTGGAAAGCGGTACCAAGCGTTTTTGGCTCAGTTGGCGGCGTTATTTCCTGCGGGGCAGGCGGTGTTTGCTTTGGGGCGGCGGCCTCAATATTGGTATCATCTGTTTTTGCTTGCGGTTGTTCCGGTTTTTCATAGCCTGGCGAAATTACCGGTGGGGTGTTGTCAAAAGCGATGACGATCTCATGGTAGCCCATGTTCAGCACGGCAAGATCGTCAAGAGACGGTGTTTTATTAGATTCACCTCGACGGCGCGAACCATCGCCCTTGCGTAATATCTGCCGCATCTCCTGTTTTATCATTGGATTTTCGGGGTCAAACTTGAGCTTACTTGCGATCAGTGCCTGCGTCTGTTTGTCCCATTGAATCGGAGGCATTGTGCCCTGCATCCATGACCTGTCGAGGCCGCACTCGCAATCGGCACCGATGACAAAGAGGAATTTTCCGATCATTTCCTTAGTCAGATGTTTTCCACTTAAGATAGATCCCATCCGGCGACTTCTCCCATAAAAAATGGCTGCGTATGTTTGTGTGATGTTGCCGGCGTCAACGCCCATGGACCAAAGGAACATTTTCTCTTGTGCGTATTGCTGCCGGCTAAGGACCATAAGGACCGGCGGCTTTTCGATAAGCTTGGGCAGTGTTGCCATCTGGGCGGTGACCTGCTCGATAGCTGTCTGGGCGGCGGTGATGGCTTTTTTGTTCTCTTCGGCACCAGGGCCCTCAATGACTAAAACGACCCCGAAAACATTGATGGTTTTTTCGATGAGCTCTTTGCGAATGGGAGAAGAAACTATGTTCTTAAAAGCCTTTTGCAAACTGCCTTTGAATCCCTGGCCTTTTTCTATCGAGTCGATCGTCATGGCTTCCCTGTCGGGCGAGATGAGAACGAAAGCGGGGTAAGTTCTTTTGTCCTGCGGGAGATATTTCAATACCGGATGATCGGGTGTTGCGTCGACGTCGATGGTTCGAGCGAGGATATTCGTTTCGGCCAGTTCAACGTTTGCAAGCTCCCTGAAGATGTCGGTTACCTCCTGGTCCGTGCCGGCATCGATATAACAGAAGAGTCCGTAAGGCTGAGTTCCGAGGTCGACGAAGCCGACGTCTCGTACGTTGAATCTGCAGGCAAATGCGACCGGTGAGATGAGGCTGGATAAAATACAGGCTATCAGGAAAAGTTTTGTTGATCTCATAGCGTTATCTTTCATAAAATATTTCAATTGGAAGTTTTCAGATAGGGCCGGAGGCCCCTGAAAAACCACTTTATCTCAGAGAAACCGGCTTTAGTGGTATTTTAAAGCATGTTAGTCGCGAAACCGGATCGTTCAGAGCACTTTATTATATGAAAATGTGTGTTCGGCGTCAATTAAAATATTCGGTTGAGGGGTCATCTTTGTGGAAATGTATCTTTATGCTTTTACCGTCGGCAGTGTTACAAAAAATTTGCTACCTTTTCCGAACTCTGATTCGACGCTGATGCTGCCGTTTAGGCGGTCGAGTATGCGCGTTACAATAGTAAGGCCCAGGCCCTCTCCGCCGGCGGTATCGGCTGGGGCAAGGCGGTGGAACAATTCGAATATATTGTCCTGATGCTCAGGGTCAATACCTATGCCGTTGTCTTCGACGCAGTAGATGCTATTGTCATGTTCTATTTGGCCTGAAATGTGTATCTTGCCTTTTCTTTCCGGGTCGAGGTATTTCATTGCATTGCCGATGATATTTGAAAATACCTGGTTTACCATATCTCCATCACCAAAGCAGTTGGGCAACTCTTCGATGACCAGTTCTGTACCGACTTCTTGGATCTGAAACTCAATGGAGTGACGAATGTCATGCATCATCCTGTTTATATCAAGCGAATTGATCTCTACTTCTTTGGTACCGACGCGTGAGACTTGCAGCAAACCTGCAAGAAGGCTTGACATTTTGGAGGTACCTGCTTTGATGAACTTTATGCAGTCAGGGATACTGTCATCTACCAGCGACAGCAGTTTTTGTTTCAGATCATGGTCGATAGAGCCTTCATCGAGCAGTTGTCTTAGATCCATACACGTTTTAGAAAGCTCTCCGCCGAAACCTTCGATATTTACAAGCGGGCTCCTTAAGTCATGCGAAGCGACATAGACAATGCTCTGGAGCTCTTTGTTCTTAGTTGCAAGTGTTTTTAAAAGCTTTTCACGCTCGATCTCGGCTTGCTTGCGTTTGGTGATGTCTGAGATACATCCTCGCAATATTACCGGCGTACCGTCATTTAGTTCTACATTCAACACATCTCGCAGCCAAACTACTTCTCCATTTTTTTTCAAAAAGCGATATTCGAATTCATGAGATTCCCCTCGGGCCGTACATTCAGCGCAATAATTCGACGCCCACTGGCGATCGTCTTCGTGAATGTGCTCGGTCCAGAACGACAGGTCGGTCCATTCTTCAGGAGCATATCCCAATAGTCTTTGCGATTGCGGGGAGACATACGTCCAGCGATCCTCAAGAATATCGTACTCCCACAGGATCGTCTCGACGTTCTCTGTTATTTGTGTATATTTCTCCTCACTTTTCTGTAGCGCCTTATAGTATCCACTACGCAGCTTCGTATAGATTAGTATAGTTAGAATGCCCAATAATAATAAGAAAGCAGCAGTTGCAATTGATCGTATCAAGTTTTTCTGAAGCAATCCTTTTACATAGTCAATATCATAATCAGCGCATGCAAGATATTTTATGCCACCTGGTGAGGTTTGGGGGATCATAACTATTCGAACTTCACCCCATTGGTCTGATACTGTACTATATGTTGGCACATTGCGATCAAATGCCGTATAAAAACTCTCGTCTGCGTCTTCGTATTCATAGAAGTAATAGGTCCCTCTTTTGGTCGGAGCGCCTATAATTACGGTTGCAACAAAAAACAGTTTCTCATCTTTTTTAATAACACTATAAGTATATTTAATGCCGGTTTCTTCTGTCAATTTTGCCAGTTTACGGACAATATACATATCCTCTTCAATTGATATTGCCTGCTCATCAATTGCCCTGTCATGGAAATCGTCTGGCAGAATATGTTTTAGAGCAATTGCACAATTGTATAATCTTGTGTCGATATGACCTAAAAGTTCGCTTCTTTGATAAGTATAATTCCAATAGCCATAGGCAGATAACGCAAGTAAATATAGGATGACAGCAATAGCGAACAGCAGCCCATATTGTTTTTTTGATTTTTTCATTATTTATTTTCCTCAAAAACGTGTGTGTCCAGCGGCAACGCTAAATGGGTAAGCATGGCGATTAATGGAACTGTGACAGATACACCTCTCATCGGCTTTTTCCTGTTCAACTCTTTTTCGTTCATAATATGCATCCAATAAACCATAAAATGGTATCTTACATTCCTTTTGTCTAAGGTCAAGAATAAAAGTCTGATGATTGGGTTTTTTGCCAGTGTAGATTCATAATAAGGGTTGCGACATGTAGTCTCTTGTTGTTGTGGCGATTAGTGGCCAACCGGCAACTGCTCTATGGCGGAGGCAGCTTTGTTTTCGTTTTCCGGGGATTGCTTTTCTCCTGCAAAATTGTTACCGTCTTCTTGTTAGCTAAATTAAAAAAAGGATTTTCAAATGGATAGAAGAGCTTTTGTTAAAACTGTGGCGGTGGGGGCTTTGTTTGGGGCGGGGTGTGAATTTACTTCTGTGGGGACGGTTAAGAAGCGGAAGCCGAATATTATTTTGATCATGGCTGACGATCTCGGGTATGCCGAGCTTGGGTGTTACGGTCAGAAGAAGATCAAGACTCCTAATATTGACCGGATACGGGCCGAGGGGATGAAGCTGACGGATCATTACAGCGGTTCGGCTGTGTGTGCGCCGTCGCGATGTGTGCTGCTGACGGGTAAGCATAGCGGGCACAGCTATATTCGCGGTAATAAGGAGGTTGGCGGATGGGAGACTTTTAAGGGGCAGCTGCCTCTACCGGAAGGGACCGAAACATTCGCGAAGATGCTCAAGCGGAAAGGGTATGCGACGGGGGCGTTCGGGAAGTGGGGGCTTGGAGCTGTTGGGTCGACGGGCGATCCTTTGAATATGGGATTCGATCGTTTTGTCGGGTATAACTGCCAGCGGCATGCACATAATCTCTATCCGCGATTCCTTATCAAGGACAAGGGGGAAATAGCTCTGGAAGGAAATACGCGAGGGCAAACCGGTGAGACGTATGCTCCGCAAGTGATAGCGGACCATGTGATGGAATTTGTTCGTGAGAATAAGGACAATGCGTTTTTTCTGTACTGGCCGACTGTGATACCGCATCTTGCGCTGCAGGCTCCGCAGGAGGATATCGACGAGTACAAGGGCAAGTGGGATGACGAAGCTTATACGGGTAATTCATATCAGAAGCATGCGACGCCGAAAGCGTGCTATGCCGCGATGATCAGCTTTATGGACAGGCAGGTTGGACGTTTGATGGAGCTGCTCAAGGATAATGGGCTTGACGATGATACGCTCGTGTTGTTTACCTCGGATAATGGGACGACGCATTTGAAACGACAGGTTGATTTCGAATTCTTTGAAAGCGTCGGGCCGCTGCGCGGCTTGAAGGGCAGGCTCTATGAAGGCGGGATACGTGTTCCATTCATCGCTCGCTGGCCGGGGCGTATCAAGGCGGGGAGTACGAGCGGCCATGTTAGTGCGGCCTGGGATGTGCTGCCGACATTAGCTGAGGTGGTGGGTGCGGAGAAACCTGTGGATATTGACGGTGTTAGTTTTGCGGCGACACTGTTTGGTAAGGGCAGGCAGAAGGAGCATGAATTTTTGTACTGGGAGTTTCCTTCCTACGGCGGGCAGGTTGCGGTGCGGATGGGGGACTGGAAAGGTATTCGTGCCGGCCTGATGAAAAAACCGAATGCGGCGATCGAACTTTATGATCTTAAAGAGGATGTCGGGGAAAAGAATGACGTTGCGGAGAAGTATCCCGAGGTTGCCGGGCGTATTCAGCAGATCATGAAGCGGGAGCATGCAGATTCGGAAAATTTTCCCTTTGCGGCATTGGATGGTAAATAGGTGACTGTCCCTAATTAAAGTGTCGTTTTTGATACCATAAGAACGTGTTTTGTTGAATTTAATGCCCTGAAAATAGGTGACTGTCCCTAATTAAATGGGGGTGGATTAGTAAATTATTGCGGTTGCTTCCTGTACTGTGTTTGCGATCTTCTGGAGGTCGGATGGGTCGGCGATGACTGCGTCGAACCCTTTTTGCATTAGTGCGTCGATTTCGCTTTGACCGAGGTTGGCGGCCATTGCTATTACCTTTGTTCCGGCGAGATCCTTGTTGGACCTTGCGTAGTGGCAGACCTGGTTTGCGTCGATGTTTTGGGCCATTAGATTTATGAGTATGACATGAGGGATGAGTTTCTGGGCGATCAGGCCGGCGTCAAAACTGTTCTGTGCGGTCTGTACTTCGTAGTTTCGTTTGGCTTGGAGTGCTGCGGCAAGATCCTCGGCAGATTCGAAGTCGCTGTCTATGATGAGTATCCTCATCTTTCCTATCTCAAGTGCGTCGGTGGGAATGTGGTGGGCTTTCATGAAACGAATGAGCTCGTTGGTAGGTATTCTGCGGTCGCGCGATCCGGGTATCCGATAGCCCTTTAGCTGTCCGGAGTCAAACCACTTTGTGACCGTACGAGGTGCGACATTGCAAATCTGCGCGACCTGGCCCGTTGTTAAAACGTCTTTTCTCTTCTGCATTTTTATACCCACTATGCCGACGCATTGTCGGCTTAAACACCCGAAACTCCCATGAATCTGGTTTCTTGGCTTCTGAACATCCGTTAGAATCACATCGTTACCTTGTTTTTTCGTCGAAATCGGGGTGTGATTTAATTTGGAAATTGGAAATTTGCATAAAAATCTTTCCCGATATAATTGGCCGCAATCAGTCTGGAGTAGAGTCCGATAAAAACAACCAATGAGGCGAACAGGGTGGGTTTTGACAATGAGGAAAATAAGAGCGGGCAAAAAGGGCGATAAAGGGCTTGTTGGGCAGAGAATGTTTGTTAATATGTTTTTTTAAGCGTCATTTTTTTCTTGACGGAGGGTTGAAATCCGATATAATGACAATGATGGTTTGTAGTAAATGAACCATTTTGCGTGTTGTCTCGTAGTTTGTACACGAGTTTACGAGTAGGATTTGCGGGACATCGCTGTTTAATGCCCTGAAAAAGGGCTATTGGTAGTAGTTGCTTCAAGAACACTGGCGGCAGCGGGAAAGGGCGAAAGGCACCGTTTTTGTTGTGTCAAGTCCGTATTTTGTGTTGCGTCGGTGAATATTGTGATTTTGGAAATCAGATTATAAAAGCTTATGTGAGCCGGTGAAAGGAATAACCGGGAAATGAAAAAAAAAGAAGATACGGTTTTTGGCGTCAGGCTGTTGCGGGGATCTTTCGGGGTTTTTCGGCGGTTTTGCGTTGATCTTTTTGCCGGTCGGGAGATTTGCAGGGCTTTTGTAGGGTAATATCCAGGTTTACATATCATTTCTTTTTGGCAGATGGCTACCAATTCGAAGCGGGTTTTTGCGCGCAATGATACTATGACAAGCTTAATTGAAAGGTATGTACAATGACGATCATAGGAGTTATGGAGCCAGAACTGGTTGCTCTTGCCGCTGTGGCAGGATTTCTTGTGGGTATTCCAGTTGCAATTGTTATTCAGCGTTCCATCCAGCGGACGCAAAATAAGACTTTTCGTGAGGAATCCGAGCGTCTTGTTGAGACTGCTAAACGTCAGGGCGAGAATATCGTCAAGTCGGCAGAACTTGAGGCCGCTGAGGTTGTTCTCAAGAAGAAAGAGGCTTTTGCGAAAGAGCGAAGCCGATCCGAAGCGGGACTTCAAAAAAAGGAGAGTGAACTCGGCAAACGTGAAAATACGCTGTCGCGCGATCTTTCGGACTTTGCTAATCGTAAAAAGCAGTTTAGCAATTCGGAGCGTGAGCTTGGTCAAAAGAAACAGAGTTGCGAAGCGAGAGCAAAACACCTTGCAAGCCTCGTGGTTCAGCAGAAGAATCAACTTCTTAAGATCACCTCTATGGATGTTGAAAGCGCTAAGGAGCTTTTGCTTAAACGGCTGGAAGACGAGTGCGAGCATGAGATGAATACTATAATCGAGCGGAGCATTGAGGAGACGAAGGAAACCGTCGACGAGAAGAGCCGTGAGATCATTAATATCGCGATCCAGAGATATGCGGCTGAGCAGACATGCGAGATAACCGTTTCGACGGTTGAGATACCGAGTGACGAGATGAAGGGCAGGGTCATTGGGCGTGAGGGCCGCAATATCCGTGCATTTGAGCAGGCTACGGGTGTCGATGTTATTGTCGACGATACTCCGGGCGTGATCATTGTGAGCGGCTTTAATCCTATAAGGCGCGAAGTTGCTCGTCAGAGCATGGAAAAGCTTATTCAGGACGGGCGCATTCATCCATCGCGTATCGAAGAACTTGTAGTTCAGACGAAGAAAGATGTGCAGCAGAAGGTTCTTCAGATCGGTAAGGCTGCGGCGGCGGAAGTTGACGTGCGTGGTCTTAACAATAAGGTACTTGCGATGATCGGTTCGCTGCACTACCGAACGAGTTTCGGGCAAAACGTGTTGCGACACAGCGTTGAAGTTGCGTTCCTTGCACAGGCAATGGCGGATGAAGTTGGGCTTGACGGTTCGATCGCCAAGCGTGCGGGATTTTTGCATGATATAGGTAAGGCTATGGACCGTGAGATGGAAGGCGGGCATCCTGAGATCGGCGCCAATTACCTCAGACGTTTCAAGGAGTCTGATATTATACTGAATGCTGTGGCGGCACACCACGGCGATATTGTAGCGGACAATGCTTATACACCTCTGGTGTCGGCGGCTGATGCGATAAGCGCTTCACGTCCCGGTGCCCGTCGTGAGACATTGGAGCGTTATATCAAGCGTCTTGAAAAACTCGAAGAGATCGCAAGCGGTTTCAAGGGTGTGGAGAATTGTTACGCGATACAGGCAGGGCGTGAGGTTCGTGTGATCGTTAATTCCGAGAATATCGACGATTCTTCGGCTATGAAGGTTGCGCGTGATATCGCCAAGAAGATCGAAGAAGAGATGACCTATCCCGGTGAGATCAAGGTTACGTTACTGCGTGAAGTGCGGTGCATAGAATACGCCCGTTAACACAGTTCTAATATCAGATCGTTGCAGAGTAGGCGGCTTTTATGAAAGTGAACATTCTGTGTATAGGCGATATCGTCGGTAGGCCCGGCAGGCATATTCTTTCGCAGAAACTGGTCGAGCTGGTTAAGACGTACAGCGTAGATTGTGTTATTGCCAATGCCGAGAATGCAGCCGGGGGATCGGGTCTTACTCCGCAGATATATGACAAGCTCTGCAAGTACGGCGTTAATCTTATCACATTGGGTGACCATGCGTATCGCAAGAAGGACATCATTCCTACGTTGGAGACGTCGGATAATATAGTAAGGCCGGCGAATTTGTCTACGCAGGCGGCTGGTAAGGACTTTGCTGTGTATGAGACGGCCAAGGGTGTCAAGGTGGCGGTCGTCGCACTTATCGGGAGGGTGTTTATGAAGCCGGCGGATTGTCCTTATGCGAAGATCGACGCGATGATCGGTAAGTTAGGGCGTGAGGCGGATATTGTCGTTGTCGATATGCATGGTGAGGCGACGAGCGAGAAGGTGGCGATGGGGTACCATCTTGACGGCAGGGTCAGTTGTGTCTTCGGTACGCATACGCATGTTATGACGGCTGATGAGAGGATACTTGCCAAGGGGACAGCGTATATAACGGATATCGGAATGACGGGGGCGCATGATTCGGTGCTTGGCAGGAGGGCCGAAAGTGTCTTGAAATCGTTCAGGACACAGATGCCATTCCCATTTGAAATAGCTACCGGCGATGTGAGGATAAGCGCGGTGTTGATCACTGTTGACAGCCACAGTAAAATGGCAGAACGAATAGAGCGATTGCAGGTTGCCGAAGACAGCACCGACGGTATCAGCTATGACAGCGATGACGGCAAGCCTGATTATCATACGGGTTTTTAGGGTTCCCGCCTCCGCGGGAATGACAGAGATGGCGGCAAGGGCAAACAGTTTGCATAGTTATAAGGAGATCAGGAATGAATGAGTCAAACCAAGACAGTCCGAGTGTTTTATCAGCAGTCCACCAATCCCGTTTATTTACCGGCAGCTGCATGTCGCTGATCGCAACGTCGGTAGCCTTTGGTGTCATCACGTCAATGATGGGCGACTTCAAGACGGTATTTGCTCTGAGTAATGCCGAGGCCGGATGGATCGGTGGTGCGGCTTTGTGGGGCTTTACCGTGTCGATCTTTATTCTTGGTCCTCTTGTCGATGCGATCGGTATGCGTCGCCTGATGCGTTTTTCTTTATTGTGTCATCTGGTCGGACCACTTATCATGATCTTTGCCAACGGTTTCTGGGCTTTGTTTATCGGTGCGTTAGTGATCGCTCTTGCCAACGGAACGGTCGAAGCGGTGTGTAATCCTCTGGTCGCGACGATCTATCCGGACAGAAAAGCCGAAAAGCTAAATCAGTTCCACGTCTGGTTTCCAGGGGGGATCGTAATCGGCGGCTTGCTTTCATTCTTCATCGATAAACTATCGCCGGAGTTCTGGGCCTCTATGCCCCTTGCTTCGTGGCAGGTCAAACTGTCCTTGATCCTCATCCCGACCGTTGTTTATGGAATAGCTTTCGCGAAGCAAAGTTTCCCGGTTACGGAGAGAGTCAAATCCGGATTGTCTTTCGGCGATATGGTAAAGGAGACATTCTTTCGTCCGATGTTTATCGTTCTGTTTATCGCGATGAGCATTACGGCAACACTGGAACTTGGCCCGGGCCGCTGGATGGGTGAAGTGATGGGTAAGGCCATGGCATTTGCCGGAAGCAATGCGGGGATCCTTGTTCTGGTTTACGGCAGCGGACTTATGGCGATACTGCGATTTTTCGCCGGTCATGTGATAAAAAGATTTTCTCCGACAGGACTGCTGACCCTGTCGGCAGTGTTATCAGGTGTCGGACTTGTAGCACTGACATACGCGTCCGGGGCCTTGATGATATTCGTTTCAGCGACAGTATTTTATGTTGGCGTTTGTTATTTCTGGCCGACAATGCTTGGAGTCGCGGCAGAGCGTGTACCAAAGGGCGGTTCTTTGGCTTTGGCATTGCTTGGCGGATGGGGGATGGCGGTAGTAGGGCTCGTAGCGGTACCGATGATGGGTATGATCGCAGACCAGCATGGTCACAGCAAACTTCCAGAACTGGCGACGAAGGCGTGTATAACACAGAGTGCCGTCTTGATCGAAGCTGTCACCGATGCCGATAACCCCAAGGCTCTGGAACAGGCGAAAGGTACTATTCAACAGGTTGCAGCTACCATTGCTTCAGGAGGTGCGTTACCCAAGGGACCGACATCCAAGGCATTACGAGCGATCGCAAAATATCTGCCGGATACCGAATCAGGCGTCAAGGCAAGTGAATATATCGGCCCAGCCGACGCCCATGGAGGACTTGTATCTTTCAGGTGTGTAGCTTCGCTTTCGATTGTTTTGATCGCTATTTTCGGTGTTATGTACGCCAGAGATAAAGCACAAGGCGGATACAAAGCCGAAGATATCACGGCTTCTGCATAGTTTCAGAAAAACAGGCAGGGCAAGTGGTCAGTTTAAATTAAAAAGCAACGATCTATATTTAAAGGAGTTTACAATGAAGAACACAATTAAGGTAGTTATGTTTAGTTGTCTTGTGTTGGTAGTGATGTTCGGTATTGCCGGATGCAAGAAAGAACCGGCAGGTTCGGATGCGACGCCAACTATGATGTCTGATGAGCACGCCGGCCATGACCATGGCGATGAAGGCCATGCGGTTGTGGAAGCAATCGAGCAGAAGGTTTGTCCTGTTATGGATAAGCCCATTAACAAGGACACGTTTATTGTTCATGAGGGCAAGAAGGTTTATTTTTGCTGTCCGGGATGTGAAGGTACGTTCAAGGCCAATCCGGAGAAGTACCTGACGAAGCTGCCGCAGTTTAAGAAGTAGAGTTTTTACAAAGGACGTGGAGATCAGTTATGGGTAAAGACAGGAAAGGTGCGCTCAAGGCGTGCCTTGGCGCGAGCAGGGAATTGGGCGGGCTGATCGAATACGGTGAAGATTCGGTAGTCAGCAAGACGATACTCGATAAGGATGCCGGGACGCTGACGCTGTTCGCGTTCGATGCCGGTCAGGGTCTGAGCGAGCATCAGGCTCCTTACGACGCGGTGGTGCAGGTTGTCGAGGGAGCAGGTGTTATCACTATAGACGGTAAAGAGAGCGTCGTGCGTTCAGGTGAGATCGTGATCATGCCGGGCAATGTTCCGCATTCTGTCCGGGCCGATGAGCGGTTCAAGATGCTGCTTACGATGATCCGTGCGTAAGGGACGCCGGTAGTTGCAAGCATAAAATATTTACCAAAACAATTAAATAGTTGCCAATAAGGAGATCTACAGTATAATATCCTGCCGCGGGTCAGGTTTATTGGATTAGAGCAAAAAGTACGCGGGTGAACAATATGTTTACCGGTTATTTCAAAAACATGCGGGGGTTTCGGGCAATGCTGGTGGCATTCCTGGCGGGCAGTGCGGTCATAATTGCCGGGGCGGTTTATGTCTTGCATAAGGGCAGGCATATAGCTGAGACACATGTGCCATTAGCGGATGCGGCGATGGAGATCCGGCTTGAGGCTACACTGGCGCATCTTTGGTTCGAAGAGATACTCAGCGGTGATGCTGAGGAGGATATCGCGGTTGTGTGGTCCCATCTTAAGGCAGCAGAGGAGCATATCCAGGAGATAGTCGAGGGCGGAGAGGGCAGCATGGCGGAGTATCTTGTCCGGGAGCATCCGGAGATATTTCAAGATGCAGACGTAGTATATGAAAAGCTGAAAGAAGTATCGGCTATAACACATAAGCGTTGGGAGGAAAAGGAGAGGGCCGGTCCGGGGACCGAGATCGATCAGCAGTTCGATGTGATCTTCAGAGAGTTTATCGATGAGGCAGGGCAATTAGAAGCCGATCTACGCGACCTGATCGCTGAGGACGTAATCGTGTTTCGCCGGATGCAGAGCGGATTTATTGCAGGTTCGGTGGCGATCGCTATTGCAGTGGTGTTTATGCATAATGTGCTTGTCAGCAGGCGGAAAAGAGTCGAAGATGCGCTTCGTCAGAGTGAAGAACAGAACCGTTTGACGCTTGATAATATGATCAGCGGGTATGCGCTTTACGAGATGATATATGACCGTGATGGCAATCCTGTCGATTACCTTTATCTTGACGCAAATTCGGCATTCGAGGAACTGGTCGGTATAAAGGATCCGGTTGGTAAAACTGTACGGCAACTCATTCCGGATATAGATAATTTCTGGATCGAGACTTTTGGCGAGATCACGAGCAGCGGTGTGGGTAAGCGATTTGAGAAGTATCAGGCGGAGGCGGGCAAATGGTGGGAGATAGCGGGCTTTAAGGTTAAGGAGGGGCATTTTGCGTGCGTCTTCAATGATATTACCAAGCGCAAGAATGCTGAGGGCGAGCGCGAGCGGTTATTTAAGAACTTAGAGGCCAAGACCGAAGAATTAGAGAGTATTATCTATACGATGTCTCATGATCTGCGAAGCCCGCTGGTTAATATTGAGGGCTATAGCGGTGAACTTGTCCGAAGTTATAACGATCTTGGAAAGTTGTTGTCGGATATGCAGGTACCGGATGATGTGAGAGGACTGATCGATAAGCATATGCAGCAGGAAAGCATGGAGTCGATAGATTTCATAGTTCGCAGTGCGGCGAAGATGGATTCGCTTCTTGCAGGGCTCCTGAAAGTTTCGCTTATGGGCCGGGTGGTGTTGGAAGTTGCGCAATTGAACATGAATGAATTATTGGATGAAGTAATCAAGGGGATGCAGTACCAGATAACAGAACAGTCAGTGGATGTCGTATTGGATGAGTTGCCCGATTGCAGCGGTGACCGGGGTCAGATAGGGCAGGTGTTTTCCAATCTTATTGACAATGCGGTGAAGTATCTTAAGCCGGGGCAGGATGGCAGGGTCGTGGTTTCGGGCAGAGTTGACGGGCAGGAGAGTATTTACTGTGTTGAGGACAACGGGATGGGTATCCATCACGAATATCACGATGTGGTCTTCGATATATTCCATCAGCTTGAGCCGGATGGAGAAATTAAGGGGGAAGGATTAGGGCTGACTATCGTGCGGCGGATACTCGACAAACACGACGGCAAGGTGTGGTTCGAATCTGAAGAGGGCAAGGGGAGCAAGTTTTATGTTTCTCTGCCGCATGCGGTATAGATGGGGGATTCATGTACGTTTAAGGCTTTTCAGAGCGTCAGCATGGAGGGTAGTTCTTGTTTTGTGAGGATTGCCGGCAAAGCAAGCACAACCGCCTATTCTACGACATATTTAACGATATAAAGCTGGACAAACGTGATGGTGCATGTTAGTATAATGTCTTGAGGGGGGATAGTTTGGCATTGAAAAATTGATAATATTACTTAAGGAGCGCAGCATGGTTGAGGAAGTTGTTATTTTGATGGCAGAGGATGACGAGGGACACGCCGGTCTGATACGGCGCAATCTTCAGCGTGCCGGGATATCTAATGAGATCATTCATTTCAAAGACGGCGGCAAGGTGGTCGATTTTCTTAAGGCGTCGAAGGAAGATATCGGGAAGGGAATGAAAAAATCTTTTCTTCTGCTGTTAGACATACGTATGCCAAAGCTTGACGGCATAGAGGTACTTAAATATATCAAGGCAGACGACGATCTTAAAAGTATGCCGGTGCTGATGCTTACGACGACGGATGACCCGAGGGAGGTTAAACGCTGCCATGAATTTGGGTGCAGCCATTATATAACCAAGCCTATTGAATATAGCGCATTTGTCGAGGCTGTTAAAAGTCTCGGACTTTTCCTCAAGATAGTCAAGATCCCTGAGATAGGTTAGTGTATTTGTGAAAACATTTTCGGTAGTGATCCCGGTGCTTAATGAGAGCGAGCGGATCAACTCGCTTATCGAGGGTGTGTTCAGGCTGGCGGCGGATCGCAGTTGCGAAATAATTGTTGTCGACGGGGACGATCGGGGGCGGACCATAGCTGCTGTCGAGAGTGGGGACGTTAAGACAGCGGTAAGTAAAGCGGGGCGGGCAGTACAGATGAACGCGGGGGCGAAACTTGCCGGTGGTGATGTATTGATCTTTCTTCATGCGGATACCGAACTTCCTGAGAGGGCTTTTGCGAGTATTACGCGCGCACTTGAAGATGAAGGGTGCGTTGGCGGAGCGTTCGATCTGGGGGTGGATACGGGTAATGTTTTCATCAGGGGGATAGCGGCGATGTCGCGAATTCGTAACCGAATTACGCGGATACCGTATGGCGATCAGGCGATATTCGTCCGAAAGGATTACTTCGAAAGGGTAGGGATGTTTTGCGAGATACCGGTGATGGAAGATGTCGAGTTTATGCGGCGTATCAAACGGAGGGGTGATAAGATATGCATATTGAAGGATCGTGTTAAGATATCGGTGCGGCGGTGGGAGAAAGAGGGTGTAGTCTATACTACTATAAGGAATTTAATATTAGTGAATTTATTTTATTTAGGAGTAGACCCGGAAAAATTATCCCGTTATTATAAGAGTTGAAGCTGCTGACGATAAGACATTTTGAAAGGGCTCCGATGTTGGATATTGATTTCAGAGCAACTGTTGATAGCATAAACGGGGGGTATCTTCAGCTTGGGGGACTTGGGACGCTTCAGGTGAATCTTGGTAATTTGTGCAACCAGCGATGCAGGCATTGTCATGTCAAAGCCGGGCCGGATGGTAAGAACATAATGCAGCGGCCGGTGATGGAGAGGATCATATCATTTCTAAAGGGGCACGAGGGGTTGGCCATCGATGTTACGGGCGGGTGTCCGGAGCTTAATCCTGATTTTGAATTTTTTGCGGAGAGCGTTTATCCATACGCATCGAAGTTTATGACGCGTACGAATCTTACGGTTTTTTTTGAAGATGGGCTTGGGTGGATTCCGAAATGGTACCGGGATCATGAGGTGGTGATAATCGCGTCGCTTCCGTGTTATACCGAGGGTAATGTCGATGAGCAGCGTGGTAAGGGTACTTTCAAAAGAAGTATCGAGGCGATAAAGATGCTCAACGGTCTGGGGTACGGTGGGGGCGATCTGGAGCTTGATCTTGTTTATAATCCGGGTGGTGAGTTTCTGCCGAGCAGTCAGGAAGAGCTTGAGGCCGATTACAAGAAGAGGCTTGGGGATGAGTGGGGGATTGTTTTTAATAAACTCTTTACTATTACGAATGCTCCTATCGGGCGGTTTAAGCAGTATCTCGAAGCTAATGGGGGGCTGGCCGATTATATGCAGTTGCTGGTGAGTAACTTCAACGCAGGTGCCGCTGAGAATATTATGTGCCGCAGGCTTGTTAGTGTAAGCTATAAGGGGGTGGTGTATAACTGCGATTTTAATCAGGCACTTGAACTGCCGATGATCGACGCCAATGGGCGGGTCGTTACGATCGATACGCTCGAAGAAGCTGTCGGCAGCGATGTGGGGATCATTACGGGCGGACACTGCTTCTGTTGTACGGCGGGGGCCGGTTCGAGTTGTACGGGGGCACTGACAAAATAATCCGCACTGTTTTGTGGGAAAAGCGTATGTAGAATAAAGCAGTTACAAGGAGTCTACTATGAGCACGAAGTTAAAGACTGTTTTATTTGCGGTGGTTGGTTTTCTGGTGATGGCTGTGCCGGCTGGGGGGGGCGGTGATGCGGCACATTTCGATTATCATGGCTACGGGGCGGTGCTTACGGGATATGTAGATGATGCGGGGATGGTGTATTATAAGGGGCTAAAGGCTGAGCGCAAGAGGCTGGACGGTTTCATTGAGTCCCTGGAGCAGGTCAAGAGGGATGATTACGACGAGTGGGGGCAGGAAGAAAAAATCGCTTTCTGGGTGAATACTTATAATGGTTTGACGCTGAAGGCTATTGTCGATCATTATCCTATCAAGTCTTCGTTTTTCAAGTCGCTGACTTATCCGAAAAATAGTATCCGTCAGATCGACGGGGTCTGGGATAAGCTTAAGTTTAATGTTATGGGTAAGCCGGTTACTCTTGACCACATCGAGCATAATATTCTTCGCAAGCAGTTCGATGAGCCCCGGATACATGTTGCGCTGGTGTGCGCGGCGATGGGGTGCCCTGCTTTGCGAAATGAGCCTTACACGGGCGCGAAACTCAGTAAGCAGTTGGACGATCAGGCGAAGGTATTTATGGCTGACGGGGCCAAGTTTCGGATCGATACCGACAAGGGGATTTGGTATTTGTCTTCGATCTTTAAATGGTTTACAGATGACTTTGTAAGTCAATACGGAAAAGATGGTCTTTACGGTGTGCATGCTAATCCTGTCGGTGCGGTGCTTAGGTTTGCTTACAAGTATATGCCGGATGACGTCAGAATGCGAAAAGATATTGACAGCCGAACGTACAGGGTTGTCTATCTGGATTATGACTGGTCGCTGAATGAGCGGAAGAAAGAGGTGGTGGATAAATGAATGGCAGCGATGATAAGTGTGTTATGTTATTTGTTAAGTTTCCTGCAAGCGGACAGGTTAAGAGCCGGCTTGGCGCAGAGCTGGGGGAAGAGACGGCAGCGGAGCTTTATGACAAGTTCGTGCGTGATGAGCTTGAGATGTTGGAGCAGGTTGAAGCGGATGTAATGGTGTGTTTCGATCCGGTGAGTGAGGAAGGACGGTATGTTGAGTGGCTGGGGGCGGATTTGGAGTTTGCCGCGCAACAGGGGGACGATCTTGGTGAGAGGATGGAGAGGGCTTTTTTGACGGCATTTGCGGAGGGGTACGAGCAGGCGGTTCTTATCGGTTCGGATATTCCCGATATACCGGTTGAGGCGATCAGGGATGCGTTTGGGGACCTTAAAGATAACGATGCAGTGATAGGGCCAAGTGGTGACGGGGGGTATTATCTTATAGGATTTTCGGAGGAGTCTTTTTGTGCGGATATATTTTCGGGTATTGCGTGGAGTACGGAGAGGGTTCTTGATGATACGATGGCGACACTGCAAGCAAGCGGTAAGAGCGTAAGTGTGCTGGGGATGCTGCGTGATGTGGATACGCTTGAGGATCTACGCGGGCTTTTACGGAGGAGTGAGGGGAGCGGGTTTATGAATTCGCGGACGGTGCGTTTTGTGTTAGATAATGATCTCGTTGATATTGAAATGTTAAAGGGCGGTAGCGATGCGTGATTATGATGTGGTTGTTATCGGGGCAGGATCGGCTGGGTTGGTAGCATGTAAACTTGCCAAGGGATTGGGCAAGAGAGTTGCGCTCATCGAAAAGAAGCGTATCGGCGGGGACTGCACCTGGTACGGGTGCGTTCCAAGTAAGACACTTATTAAGTCGGCGGGGGTTGCGCATCAGGTGGGCAGGATGGGTGAGTTCGGGCTTTGCGGGGAGAACCCTGTGAAGCTAAATACGGATAAGGTGATGGCCCATGTCAGGGACGTGGTTATGGCGGACGCGGCGAGTCACCCGGCGGAGAGTTATGAAGCTGAGGGGATCAATGTTATATTCGGCGGGGCGAAGTTTCTGGGGAGTAATCGAATAGAGGTTGCCGGGCGTGTGATCTCTGCGAAGAAGTTTATTATCTGTACGGGTTCGCACGCGATGATACCGCCTATAGAGGGATTGGAAGATGTTCCATACCTTACGAATGAGACTGTGTTCGACCTGGAGAAGCTGCCGGAGTCGATGATCATTTTGGGGGCGGGGCCTATCGGGATAGAGTTGGCGGCGGCATTTAACCGGCTTGGGGTGAAAGTTACGGTGCTGCTGAGGTCGGAGCGGATATTGAAAAAGGAAGATGCCGAGTTTAGTGACAGGCTGCTGCAGATATTGCGGGATGAGGGGGTTGAGGTTCTTGCGAATACGAAGACGAATAGTTTCGCGAAGAATGGCGTGTCGATCGTCGCAAATATTGAAGACAGCGAGGGGGCGAGGAGTATTGAGGCCGATGCGCTTCTGGTAGCGGTGGGGAGAATGCCGAATCTTGAGGGGCTGGAGCTGGACAAGGCCGGAGTTGAGTGTGACGAAAAGGGGATAAAGGTCGATAAGCATTTGCGGACGACGGCGAAGAATATATATGCGGCGGGTGATGTTGTGGGGCCGTACTTGTTTACGCATGTAGCTGAATATGAGGCGAAGATCGCTACGACGAATGCGTGTATGCCGGTGTCGATCATGAGTACGGACTACGACAATGTTCTGTGGTGTACATATACCGATCCGGAGCTTGCAAGGGCAGGGCTTACGGAAGATGAGGCGAGGGAGAAATTCGGCGATGAGATAAAGGTTTATCGGTGGGAGCACAAAGACGTTGACCGGTGCAAAACGGATCTTGAGATTAGGGGTATTACGAAGATCATCTGCGACAGGAAGGGAATGATATTAGGGATACATATCCTGGGTCACGGGGCGGGCGAACTTATGCATGAAGTGCAATTGGCGAAGGTGCTGGGCAAACCGTTTAGCGTGATAGCCAAGATGATACACGCATACCCGTCTTATTCGGATGCGGTGCGGCAGCCGGCGAAGAAGTGCTATATCGATCTGCTGCGTGAAAAGCCGGTGGTGAAGTTTATTGCCGGTATTACAGGCAAAAAGAATCGCACGAAGATGATCGTGTTGGGGATAGTGCTCGTGGTGTTAGCTGGTTTGTTTGTAGTGTTCGGGGATAGTTTGACGCTTGAGAATATTAAGGGCAATGCCGATAAGCTGCTGGGAGTGGTAAACGATAACTACATGGTGAGTGTCGGGATCTTTATCGCGGTTTATATTGTCGCGGTTGCGTTTAATGTGCCCGGCGCTACGGTGCTTACGCTGACGGCGGGTTTTCTCTATGGTGTGATGGCGGGTACGGTGTATGTAAATGTCGGTGCGACGGTCGGTGCAACTGGAGCCTTTATTTTCGCAAGGTATCTCGCGGGCGGATCGCTGCAGAAGAAGTATGTCGTGAGACTGGCGAAGTTCAATGCCGAGCTTGACCGTAATGGGGCGGGGTATCTTTTGTTCATGAGATTTATACCGCTGTTTCCGTTCTTCTTGATAAATCTTTGTGCGGGACTGACTAATCTGAAGCTGCGGACGTTTCTGTGGACGACGGCGGTTGGGATACTGCCGGGTTCGCTGGTGTTTGCATACGCGGGCAGGCAGATCAGGGAGATAAACTCGATGGGGGATATAATGACGCCGCAGGTATATGGTGCGTTTATACTGCTTGGGGCGTTTGCGGTTATTCCGGTTATCTATAAGAAGATACGGCAAGTAAAAAGAAGTGAGGCTTAAAGATGGCTAAGTTTCGGCGTGATGTTGTACACAGGTGGGAAGGCAATCCTTTGATAACGATCGAGGATATACCGTTTCCGTGCAATACGGTTTTTAACGCGGCGTGCGCGAAATATAAAGATGAGTATATTTTGCTTTTGCGGATAGAGGATCTTACGGGTCGTTCGGTTTTCGCATTGGGCAGGAGTGAAAACGGGATCCATTTTGAGATCGAAGATGAGCCCGTTATGCAGCCGTGCGAAGAGGAAGGGTGCTTTAAGGAGTATGAGCGCAAGGGGATCGAGGATCCTCGGATAACGAAAATCGGCGAGGTCTATTATATAATGTATACGGCTGTGTCGGTTTACGGGCCGTTGCTTGCGATCGCTAAGACGGAGGACTTTAAGAAGTTTGAGCGTGTTGGACTGGTGTCTCAGCCGGATAATAAGGACGGGGTGCTTTTTCCGGAGAAGATAAACGGCAGGTATGCCCGGCTTGACCGGCCGGTTGCGGGTGGGGTGGGTAATATCTGGGTGTCTTATTCAGATGATCTTTTGATGTGGGGGCATAGCAAGTGCGTTATGACGACACGGGACGATCACTGGGATTCGTGGCGGATAGGGGCATCGAGTCAGCCGATACGGATAGACGGCGGGTGGCTGATCATCTATCACGGTGTCAAGGCAGCTTCGAGCGGGCCGATATACCGGTTGGGGGCGGCGGTGCTGGATGGCAATGACCCCTCAAAGGTAAAGTGCAGGACGGCGATACCGATCCTGTCGCCGAGGGAATATTACGAGCGGGTGGGCGATGTTAATAATGTGGTGTTTTCCTGCGGGGCGATACTCGAAGATGACGGTGAGTCCCTGAAGATATATTACGGGGCGTCGGATACGTCGATCTGCCTGGGGACGGCGAATGTTAACAGTCTTATGCAGTTTTGCACGATAGGGGAACATTAGGGTAGGCCAGTATCATGAAGTTGAAATCGACGATTGTGTTGGTTGTAATTATTGCAGCAGGGACGATTGCAAATGAGATGGGGCAAGCGAAAATGGATGAGTCAACGGCAACGAAAGCTAAGGCGAATCGGTTGATCGAAGAGAGCAGTCCGTATCTTCTTCAACATGCGTATAACCCGGTGGACTGGTACGCGTGGGGGGATGAGGCATTTGCAGCAGCAAAGCGAGAGGGTAAGCCGATATTTCTTTCTATCGGGTATTCGACGTGTCACTGGTGTCATGTGATGGCGCATGAAAGTTTTGAGGATGAGGCGGTGGCGGCGGTGATGAATCAGTTCTTTATCAGTATCAAGGTTGACCGTGAGCAGCGTCCCGATGTGGATAGCGTTTATATGACGGCGGTTCAGATGATGACTGGCAGCGGGGGCTGGCCCTTGTCGGTGTTTCTTACTCCGGAGGGTAAGCCGTTCTATGGCGGGACGTATTTTCCACCGGAAGATGTTTACGGCAGGCCGGGATTTAAGAAGCTATTGTTAGCGATAGCGGATGCGTGGAAGGAGGATCGAAAAGGGCTGATCGAATCCGGTGAGAAGTTGACGGCGTCGCTGAAACAGCGCAGCGAAAGTCAGGCGGGTGAGGTTGCGAAAGATGTGCCCGCTAAGGCGTTCGAGGTTCTTGCGGGGACGTTTGACAGTACTTATGGCGGGTTCGGGGTGGCTCCGAAGTTTCCGCAGCCGATGGCGCTGACGATGCTGTTAGGCTACTGGTACAGCAGCGGCGACGAAAAGGCGCTTGAGATGGTGGAAAAGACGCTCAATGAGATGGCGGACGGGGGGATATATGACCATCTGGGCGGCGGGTTCCACCGTTATTCGACGGACGGGCGGTGGTTGGTGCCGCATTTTGAGAAGATGCTCTACGATCAGGCGCTTATATCGCGGGCATATGTCGAGGCGTATCGGATTACGAAGAACGAGCGGTACGGGCGAGCAGCAAAGGAGGTATTCGATTATGTGTTGCGGGATATGACAAGTGCGGGTGGTGGTTTTTACAGCGCTGAAGATGCTGACAGTGAGGGCGAGGAGGGTTTGTTCTATGTGTGGAAGCCGAAGGAGATAGAGAAGGTGCTGGGGGGCGAGGCTGCGAAAGTTTTTAATGAGTACTATGGCGTTACGAAGGAGGGCAACTTTGAGCATGACAGCAGTATACTTCATATTAGCAAATCGGCGGCGGAGGTTGCGAAGAAGTTTAAGATGACGCCGGAGGAATTTGCGAAGATTATCGGTGAGTCGAAGCGGAAGCTGTTCGAATATAGAGCAAAGCGCGTCAGGCCTGGCAGGGACGATAAGATCATAAGCGGGTGGAACGGGCTGATGATATCTTCGCTTGCGGCTGGCGGAGCGGTGATGGGAGAGGAAAAGTATATTGACGCGGCCAATAGTGCAGCAGATCTTGTGCTGGAAAAGCTGCGGGTTAACGGGCGTTTGATGCGGTATTATGGCAAGGGCAAGGCGGTCGAGAAGGGGTTTCTTGACGATTATGCGTATATGATAAAGGGGCTGCTTGATCTTTATGAGGCGGGATTTGAGGTTAGGCGGCTGGTCGAAGCTAAGGAATTGACCGAGCAGATGATAGAGCTATTTGCCGATGAGGAGGGCGGATTTTTTCTTACGGGCAGTGATGGTGAGGAATTGTTGGTCAGGAGTAAGCCCGGATATGACGGGGCGGTTCCATCGGGGAACTCTGTGGCGGCTGGGGCGCTATTGCGGTTGGGGCAGATGACGATGGATAAGAGGTTTACCGATGAGGGGGTAAAGGTGCTGAGGGCGTTTTCGGAGAATCTGGGGCAGTATCCGACGTCGCTTACGGAGATGGTTTCGGCGGTTCAATACTGGATCGGGCCGAGGCAGGAGATCGTTATCGCGGGCAAGCGGCAGGCCAGCGATACCGAGGAGATGATCCGGGCGGTTCGAGCCGTGTTTATGCCGAATGCGGTGGTTCTGCTGCATGAGGAGGGGCAGGCGGGTAAGGAATTAGAGGCGATAGTGAAGTTCGTTGAGTACCAGAGGGCGGTCGATAATAAGGCGACTGCTTATTTATGTGAAAATTATGCTTGCAAACAGCCGGTCAATCGGATAAAAGAATTTGAGAAGCTGCTGGTAAGTGTTCGTCGCCCAGGAGGTGGCGGCGATGCGGAAAGGGACTTCAAATGACGATGATAACTTTTGAAATTGAAAGGCAGTTGAAATGAGTGAACGAACAGGTGTTATAACATTTAAGGGCGGGCCCCTTACGCTGGTTGGTAATGAGGCTGTGGTGGGGCAAGAGGCGGCGGATTTCGAGGTTCTGGGTAACGATCTTTCGCCGGTTAAACTGTCATCATTTCGGGGTAAGGTATGTGTGATATCGTCGGTGCCGTCGCTTGATACTCCGGTGTGTGATGTTCAGACGCGGCGGTTCAACGAAGAAGCCGGGCGTTTGGGCGACGATGTTGTGGTGCTCACTATCAGTATGGACCTTCCGTTTGCCCAGGGCAGATGGTGCGGGGCGGCAGGTGTCGATAATGTGGTGACGCTATCCGATCACAGGGACGGGGCGTTCGGTGAGGCGTTCGGTTTGCTTATTAAGGAGCTGAGGCTTTTGGCGAGGGCTGTCCATGTGGTGGACAAAGACGGCGTGATCATCTATTCGCAGGTGGTACCGGAAGTGACGGACGAGCCTGACTATGACGCAGCGCTTGCGGCGGTTGGTGAATTGGTTTAGCATAAACACGAAAGGCGATTTGAAATGGTTAAGCGACTTGATATTTACAGGTGTATGATATGCGGGATAACCGCTGAGGTGCTCGATGGCGGCGATGGTGAGATGCTCTGCTGCGGTCAGCCTATGAATCGGTTGGCAGCTTCCAAAGATGAGGCTGGGAGTGAAAAACATGTTCCGGTGATAGAAACTATCGACGGGGGCCTGCGGGTAACGGTAGGCAGCGTAAAACATCCGATGGAAGATGAACATTACATCGAGTGGATCGAACTTGTGGCGGACGGCAAGGCTTATCGTCATTTTCTTAAACCGGGCGACGAACCGGTGGCGGAATTTTGTGTCGAAGTCGAAGCCGAATCCGTAAGCGCCAGAGAGTATTGCAGTGTTCACGGGTTGTGGAAAAAAGGATGTATGTGTAACTTTTAATGATGGGAGAATAACTATGTTGTGCGAAAAACTTGAAGATGCGTTTAACGAACAGCTTACTAAGGAATTTTATTCGGCGTACCTTTATCTTTCGATGGCTTCGTACCTTGAGCGGATGAATCTGCCGGGTTTTGCCAACTGGATGCGAATTCAGTTTCAGGAAGAACAGTTCCATGCGATGAAGTTTTTTAACTATACCATCGAACGCGGGGGCAAGGTAGAGCTTAAGGCGATCGAGCAGCCGCAGAACGAATGGGACGGGGTGCTTGGGGTGTTTGAGGCTACGCTGGCACATGAGATCAAGGTTACGAAGATGATCAACGATCTTGTGTACCTTGCGCGGGACGAAAGGGATAACGCCGCAGAGGTGTTTTTGCAATGGTTTATCAACGAGCAGGTTGAAGAAGAGAGTACGGCTGAGACGATTATCGGTAATCTGAAGCTGGCTAAGGACAGCCCGCAGGCACTGTTTATGCTCGACCGTGAGCTTGGGGTGCGGGTATTTACTCCGCCAGTGGGGGCATGACGCAATAACAATTTAAAGGGACGGATATGCAGGAGATACGACCATCGGTAACGGGTGAGGGCATAGCGTGTGCGGAGACTCAGCCGCCAGCGAGCGGGCTGATCGTATTTGGCGCTTCGGGTGACCTTACGCGTCGAAAGCTGATCGTCAACGTTTATAAGCTGTTCGAGCGGGGGCTTATTACGGACGACTTTTATTTGTTGGGATGCGGGCGCAAGAAAATATCCGATGACCAGTTCCAGACGATCGCAAGAGAATCGATACTCGAACATGCCCATGATGTTGTGAAGGATAAACTCGAAGGGCTGATCGATCAATTTTATTATGTCAGCGGCGACTACGATGATGTGGATTTCTACGAAGCGATAAAGAAGCGGCTTGACGAACTTGACGAAAGACACGGTGTCAAATCCGCTCATGTTTTTTACTTAGCGGTTCCGCCGACAATTTACGGGACGATAGCGGACAGGTTGGGCGCAGCGGGTCTTTCAAAGTGCGAGCAAAGCCTATGCGAATATGAGCCGCGATTAGTGATAGAAAAACCGTTTGGCAGAGACTTAAAGAGTGCGATAGAATTAAACAAGCGGGTCCGACAAAATTTCAATGAGTCGCAGATATATCGCATCGATCATTATTTAGGCAAGGAGACAGTTCAAAATATTTTGATGTTCCGTTTCGCCAATGCGATATTCGAGCCGATCTGGAACCGAAACTATATTGATAATATTCAGATTACTATCGCCGAATCCATTGGGATCGAGCATCGGGGCGGATATTATGACAATTCCGGGGCACTTCGGGATATGTTCCAGAATCATATGTTAGGGATGCTTGCGCTTGTGGCGATGGAAGCTCCTTCGTCTTTCCAAGCCGACCATATCCGCGACGAGAAGGTCAAGCTGCTTCGTTCGATACGGAAATTCAACCTTGAACCATGGACAGCCAATATCGTACGGGGTAGATATGCAGAGGGCGTTGCAGATGGTGAGAAGGTCCGCGGGTATCTTCAGGAAGAAGGGGTCGCGGCGGATTCGAAGACGGAGACCTTTGTCGCGGCGAAACTGCTCATTGACAACTGGCGATGGCGGGGTGTTCCATTTTACCTGCGAACGGGCAAGAGGCTTGCCAAGCGGGTGACGGAGATCGCGATCACTTTCAAGAGTGTGCCGCATTCGATGTTCGAGTCGTACAGCATAGATATGCTGCCGGAAAATATTCTTGTCTTGAAAATACAACCCGATGAGGGTATAAGTTTAAGTTTTCAAGCAAAAAGGCCGGGTTCAAAGGCATGCATAGGGACGTTGACGATGGATTTTAACTATAGTGAAGTGTTCGGAATCCGGGCTCCGCAGGCTTATCAAAGGCTTTTGTTGGATTGTATGGTCGGTGACCAGACGCTTTTTACCCGTCAGGACGACGTGGAGGTGGCATGGCAGCTTATGACCGGCGTGCTTGAAGCATGGGAGCGTGACGGGTCCGAACCTTATGAATATGCGGCTGGGCAGGAAAGTTTCAGTCAGGCTGATGGCCTTTTAGAGGCCGATGGCAGGGTTTGGAGGCGGATTTTAGAGATGTAGAAAAAAATTTTAAAAATTTTATATTTTTTATTGACATATTGTCGAAGTAAGAGTAGAATACTCCTACTTGAAAATTGATGTGTTTTTTCAAGGGAACGAAAATGAGTGTAAGTGTTGTTCGACAGGATGCGGATTATGCGTTGCGTGCGATGGCTAACCTTGCCAGACAATTTGGAGAAGATCCGGTTTCGACGAGAGTTTTAGGGACTGAAGGCGGTATATCGTATCAGTTTGCATGTAAAATACTGCAAAAGCTGCATGAAAAGAAGCTGGTTGTCAGCAAGATGGGGCCTAATGGCGGGTATTCGCTGAGCAGGTCCCCGGGCAAAATAAACCTTTTGGAGATAATCGAGGCTGTGCAGGGGCCGGTTGTGCTAAATCGATGTATGCCCGGCGGCAGCGGATGTGAGCGAAAAACGACTTGCAAGGTTACAGGAAAACTGGAGTCGCTACAGGAATATATGAGTGAATATCTGGCTGGGATCACATTGGCTGATCTTCTGGGCAATGGTAAAATATAAAAATATATACAGAAGTAATAATGCTATCTGATAGACGAAAGGAAAACCATGTTTTGTTATCAATGTGAACAGACCGCCGGCGGGACCGGCTGTACAAAAGTGGGCGTATGCGGCAAAGATGAGGATATTCAGAGTCTGCAGGATACCCTGATATTCGGGCTTAAAGGGATTGGCGCCTATGCTTATCACGCAAGGGAATTCGGCAAGATCGACCCCGAAGTAGATGCGTTCATGCATGAAGCTATGTTTTCGACGCTGACGAATGTTGATTTCGACCTTGACCGTTATCTTGGGCTTGTACTCAAAGCCGGTGAGATGAATCTTCGCGCTATGAAGATGCTCAATGATGCTCACACGGAAAAATTCGGTAATCCGACGCCTGCGACGGTACCGAGCGGTACTAAGGAGGGGCCCGGCATCCTGATCACCGGGCATGACCTGCTTGACCTTTACGAACTGCTCAAGCAGACCGAGGGTAAGGGGATCAATGTTTACACGCATGGTGAGATGCTGCCAGCTCACGGTTATCCGGAGCTTAGAAAGTTCAAGCATCTTGCGGGTAATTACGGAACGGCATGGCAGAATCAGCGTACGGAATTCGAAGAGTTCAGTGGGCCGACCCTCGTAACGACCAACTGTGTTATGCTCCCAAAGGATTCTTATAAGGACAGGCTGTTTACTTGCGGTTTGGCCGGAGTTGCGGGTGTCAAGCATCTTAAGGACAGAGATTTCAGCGAAGTAATTGAGATGGCACTGTCACAGCCTCCTCTAACTGAAAACCCGCAGGGGACGCTTAGTACGGGTTTCCATTACACAGCGGTGTTAGGACTTGCCGACAAGATCGTCAAGGCGGTCGAGACCGGCAAGATAAAACACTTCTTCTTTATCGGTGGATGCGACGGAGCAAAACCGGGCCGCAACTACTTTACCGAGCTGGCCGAGAAGGTGCCGGATGATTGCGTTATTCTTACGGCTGCATGCGGTAAGTACAGGATCAACGCAAAGGACTACGGGACGATCGACGGGATCCCGAGGCTGATAGATACGGGTCAATGTAACGATTGCTATTCCGTTATTATGATAGCTCTTGCCCTCGCCGAGGCGTTTGACTGTGAGGTCAATGATCTGCCGCTTTCGTTAGTGGTATCGTGGTATGAGCAGAAGGCGGTTGCTATATTGCTTACGCTGCTGCATTTGGGTATTGAGAATATCCGCTTAGGTCCAAGTTTGCCGGCGTTTATAAGTCCGAATGTGCTTAACGTACTTGTGGAAAAGTTTAAGATCAAGCCTGTCGGCGACGTGGATGAAGACTTAGCTGATATGCTCAAATAAAGTAAATTTTAAGGGACAGAAAAATGACAAGATCCAGGTCCGCAGATGAGATATTGAACTTCGCCATTGCCGCAGAGACAGAGGCGTGTGAGTTTTATGCCGATCTTGCCGCTAAAGCCCGCAGTGACCAGATGCGCAGAGTGTTCGAGGAGTTTGCCAGGGAAGAGTCCGGCCATAAGGTCAGGCTTGAGGGTGTCAAGCAAGGCGGGGCACTTTCCCGGGCGGAAAAAGTTGCCGACCTGAAGATCGCCGACTATACCGTGGCTGTAGAGGTTGGCCCCGATATGAATTATCAGGACGCTATAGTCCTTGCGATGCAGAAGGAAAAGGCGGCTTTTAAGCTTTACAGTGCCTTGGCGGAGACAACGGACGATCCGGAGTTAAAGGATATGTTCCTTATATTGGCGCAGGAAGAGGCCAGGCACAAATTGAGGTTCGAGATCGAATTCGATGAAGTTGTTTTTAAAGAGAATTAGGGGGCGTATACATGCCTATAAGAAATATTGTAAAGATAGATGAAGATAAATGTAACGGCTGCGGCGAATGTGTGACTGCTTGTGCCGAGGGCGCTATCGAGATCATCGACGGTAAGGCAAAGCTGGTCAGCGAGGTATACTGTGACGGTCTGGGGGCATGCCTTGGGCATTGCCCTGAGGACGCGATAACGATCGAGCAGCGTGAGTCGGATGATTTTGACGAAAAGGCGACGGAAGAGCATCTTTCCAAAATGGAACTGACGGCGGCGAAAAGTTCCGGTGAGGTTTGCGGCTGTCCGGGTATGATGGCAAGGGATCTGAAACCTGCTTCGTCCGAGGGGAAAACCGGTTCGGTTCAGTCGCAGCTTGAGCAGTGGCCGTTGCAGCTTAAGCTTCTTTCACCTGCGGCGCCTTACTTTAAGGGGGCGAATCTTCTGTTGGTGGCGGATTGTGTGCCGTTTGCGATGGGTGATTTTCATGAGCGGATGCTTAAGGGCAATCGTATCGCAATAGGGTGCCCGAAACTTGACGATCCAGCGTCTTATATCGATAAGATGGCGGAAATCATAAAAATAAACGATCTGGCCGGTCTTACGGTGGTGCATATGGAGGTGCCCTGCTGCTCCGGCTTAACGTATATCGCCAGAGAAGCGATCGCCATGAGTGGGGTTGATATAGCTTTTGAAGATGTCACGGTCGGCCTCGACGGGAATATCATAAATACTGAAACTATAAGTGCTTAACTAATGTCACTTGGAAGAGTCATGGTAGTACTCGGGGTTCAATCACCGTGACCCTGCAAGGGCAACATACCTTTCTGTTACTTCCATAAATCGGTATCAGTAGTTTTTTTGCATCTTTTGGTATAGTTTTTTCGGTTGACTTACAGTTGAATTTGGGTAAACTACTTGGCTTGCAGTAATTGTCTGTATTGTAATTTAAAGGACTTTCATGGAGGTTTTTTGTGTCTTATAATTGTGTAGTACTGGTTAAACAGGTGCCCGATACCAAAAATATAACGGGCGAAGCGATGAATGAGGATGGGACGGTTAATCGGGCTGCGCTGCCTGCGATCTTTAATCCTGAGGATCTCAACGCTCTTGAACTTGCGCTGGATATCAAAGATAAGTTCGGCGGTAAGATAACCGTAATGACAATGGGTCTGCCGACGGCTAGTGCAGTTCTCAGGGACAGTCTCTATCGCGGAGCCGATGAAGCCGTTTTGATCACTGACAGGGGTTGTGCGGCAAGCGATACACTCGCGACGAGTTATATCTTAAGCTGTGCGGTGCGCAAGCTGGACTATGACATAGTTCTCTGCGGTCGTCAGGCGATCGACGGCGATACCGCTCAGGTCGGCCCTCAATTGGCAGAGAAGCTCGGTATACCTCAACTCACATATGTTGAAGAGCTGATCGATCTTAGCGGTAAGACCATCACGGTCAGACGCAATATCGGTAACGGCTGGCAGGAAGTTAAGGGCAAGCTGCCGGTTCTGCTTACGGTGATCGACGAAGCCAATGACCCGCGCGTTCCTTGTGCCAAGCGGATCATGAAGTACAAAAAGGCTCTGAGCAAAGCGGAACTCAACGGCACCGAAGACGCCGATGCGGCTTGCAAAGCATTAGAAGCTAAAGGGCTGCTGATCAAGCAGGTTGATCTGGCGAGCCTTGAAGCCGACTTGACCTGGTGCGGCAGGGACGGGTCGCCGACGAAGGTGCACCGCATTCAGAGCGTTGTATTAGCTGCACAGGATACTGTAGAAGTTGACCCGACGCAGGAAAGTATAGATGATATGGTCCACGGATTGATCGAAGACCATACGATAGGTTAATTCGGCTTGGAGGAGTTTTAGCCGTTGCAATTATTAAGGGATTGAAAAATGATAGAAGTTAACAAGGCCGGCGAAGTATGGGTTTTTGCCGAACAGTATGAAGGTAAATTAGAGGATACGCCCGTCGAGCTGCTGAGCAAGGGCAGGGAACTTGCCGATGAGCTCGGCGTTAAGTTAGGTGCGGTTCTATTGGGCGACGACGTTGCGGGGCTTAGTGAAAAGTTAGGGTATTACGGCGCCGATAAGGTTTATCTTGCCGAACATACTTTGCTCGAACACTACCAGACCAATACATACGCAAAGGTGATATGCGACCTGATCCACAAACATGAGCCGCAGATAGTGCTTTACGGTGCGACGGCATGTGGCAGGGATCTTGCTCCGCGGATAGCAAGCGCTATCAAAGCGGGCCTGACAGCGGATTGTACGGACTTGCAGATCGGCAAGCATGAGATCAAGAAGACCAATACGGTGTACGATAACCTGCTGCTGCAGATACGGCCGGCGTTTGGTGGTAATATTATTGCGACGATCATTAACTATGACCGCTGGCCGCAGATGGCGACGGTACGCGAGGGTGTTATGCCGATGCCGGAACCGGATACCAAGCGTAAGGCTGAGGTCGTGAAAGAAAAGGTTACTCTGACGCAAGCGGACATGGCGATAGAGATATTAAAAACGCATACACAGGAAAAGAAGGTTAACCTTAAAGATTCTCGTGTGATAGTGGCTGGCGGTGCCGGTGTCGGCAGCAAAGAGAACTTCAAGCAGATATGGGATCTTGCCCATTGTCTCGGGGCTTCGCCGGGAGCGACAAGGGCAGCGGCGGACCTTGGGTTTATTGACAGTGACCACCAGGTAGGCCAGACGGGTACGACGGTCAGGCCGAGTTTGTATATTGCCGCCGGTATTAGCGGTGCGATCCAGCATATCGCCGGAATGAGCGACAGCCAGAAGATCATCGCGATAAATAACGACCCGAAGGCGCCGATCTTTAAGATAGCTCATTACAAAATAGTCGGCGACCTCAACGAGGTGATCCCAATGATGATAAAGGCGATCAAAGAAAAAGTTTAGTAGAACGATTTTCGATTATTGACGCACATTAGGAATGGAATTAAATTATGGCTAATTTTTACAAAGATAATGACGATATAAAGTTTTTGTTCAAACACATGAACCTCGCCGAGGTTGCCGATTTCAAAGAAGAGGGTTTCAAGTTCGCAGCGGATAACGAATACGCCCCCACCGATGCCGACGAGGCCATCACCAACTATGATATGGTGCTGGATTCGATGGGTGAACTTAGCGGCAGCTTCATTGCTCCACGGAGTGAGGATGTCGACCGCGAAGGTAATACCCTCAACGAAGACGGTACGGTAACGTACGCAAAGGGGATCGCCGAGTCACTCGACGCTCTTGCTAAAGCCGACGTAATGGGCTTTACTCTGCCGCATCGTTTCGGCGGTCTGAATTTTCCCGAATCGGTCTATACGATGGCGATCGAGATGGTCTCGCGGGCGGATGCATCGCTTATGAACATATTCGGCTTGCAGGGTATCGCCGAGACGATCAATTCCTTTGCGTCAGAAGAGCTCAAGCAGCAGTATCTGCACGATTTCTCAAAGGGTACCGTAACCGGAGCGATGGTGCTTACCGAACCCGATGCCGGCAGTGACCTTCAGGCGTGTCAGTTGAAGGCTTTTCAAGGCGATGACGGGAAATGGTATGTGCACGGTGTTAAGCGGTTCATTACGAACGGTTGCGGTGAGGTGCTGCTAATCCTTGCAAGGAGTGAGCCGGACAGAAGCGGCGGATTGGGACTTAGCCTGTTCGTTTGCGGTAGAGGACCGACCATTACTGTGCGAAGGCTCGAAGATAAACTGGGTATTCATGGCTCGCCGACTTGTGAGCTGTTCTTTGACAATACGCCCGTAGAGCTTGTAGGCGAAAGACAGCGCGGGCTTGTAACTTATGTTATGGCGCTTATGAACGGAGCGAGGATCGGTATTGCGGCTCAATCGATGGGTATAGCTGAGGCGACTTACCGGATAGCACGTGATTATGCCGCCAGCCGTGAGCAGTTCGGTGTGGCTATTGAAAAGCTTCCGGCTGTTCGTGATATGGTTATCGATATGAAGTTATCGATCGAAGCCGGCAGGACACTTTTGTATGAGACCAGCAGGATCGTCGATATTGAGATCGGTCTTGATACCGCGATGGAAAACGCCGGCGACGATAAGGCCAAGGCCAGGGAGATCAAGGGCAAGTTTCGAAAGATCAAGCGGCTTGCGTCGATGCTTACGCCGATGAGCAAATATTTCTGTTCTGAGATGTGCAATACGGTCGCTTACGATTCGATACAGGTTCTTGGCGGCAGCGGGTTCATGAGGGATTATGCTTGCGAGCGCCATGCACGGGACGCGAGGATCACTACGATCTACGAAGGAACCAGTCAGCTTCAATGTGTCGCTGCGGTTAGAGGCGTTTGCGGCGGGACATTTGAAAAGTATGCAGCCGATCTCGCCGCAGCCGAATACGACGATGAGGTCAAGGATCTGCTGAAGATGTTAGCCGAACTTACGGAGCTTACGGTAAAGTCCGCTGCGTTCGCTAAAGGGGAAGGCATTGATTACATGGACCTCTATGGGCGGAACCTTGTGGATATGGCGATAGCGATCATCAACGGTTATCTCTTCTGCGGCCAGGCAAGTACCAAGGTCGAGATGGAAGTAGCGGTCGCATATAACGGTGACGCTGCGGCTAACAAGACGATCAGTATGAAGCAGCGCAAACTGACGGTAGCCAGGCGTTACATAACTAAGAACGCACCGCTTATCGTAAATCTTGCCGAAAAGGTATGCAGCGGCGACAGATCGACATTCGAAACATACGAGGCGTTGATCGGCCCGGTCCCCGAAGAAGTTTAGACTGTATTAGAAGGAGCCTGCGATCATTATGCTCAAGGCGGTTATATTTGATTTTGACGGGGTGATAGCGGACTCTGAGCAGTTTCACTGCGGGGCGTTTCAGGAGGTTCTTAAAAAACGGTTCGGCATCGACCTTACGACGGAGCTCTACACTCGCAATTACCTCTGCTTTAATGATGTTGGTTTGGTAGAGGCAGTGGTGCGTGATTTTAAGTTAGATATCAGTTCCGATGAGTTTGAGGCGGTGCTGGCCGAGAAGACCGTCATATTCCAAAAGCTTGCCCGGGAGAATACTTCGATAATCGATGGTGCGGCTGAGTTTATTAAGATGCTCACTGAGGAAGGTGTTCCGATGGCGATCTGTTCGGGCGGTCTTGCCAGCGACATAGAGCTGATGCTTGACGGCAGCGGACTTGCGGATTCGTTTAAAGTTATTGTTACCGACGATGATGTCAGCAAAGGCAAACCGGACCCGGAAGGATTTATTTTGACGGTTGAGCGGCTTAATGAGGTATGCGATGAGGCAATATTGCCGGGGGAGTGTGTAGTCATTGAGGACTCGCACGGGGGACTCGAGGCGGCAAAGTCAGCCGGAATAATGGCCAGGGTGGCTGTGACCAACAGCTATGGAGCCGAAGAACTTTCTATCTACGCCGAGAAAGTAGTGGGCAACTTAAGAGAGCTTGATATGTTAGAGTTGCGGCAGCTTTGCATCGGCTGACCGAATATTTCACGCCCTACATCGTCCTATTGCACCATGTGTCCATCGCTTATGAAAGTGGGTTTTTCAGTACTAAAAACGTATTTTCGGCACCTTGACTTGACTTTTCCGCAGATTGTGCTATACTTTAGTATCTGTCCTTTGTATTTTGCAGAAGCTTTATTCTAAATGGAGTTTGTTTAATCATACGGAGCGGGAGTGCCGGTAAAGTTCGATAACAGTATAATCAGCCGAATCCAGCAGGCTACGGACATCGTAGATGTGATCTCTGAGCATCTGAGTCTTGATAAAAAGGGCAAGGAATATGTAGGCGTGTGCCCTTTCCATCAGGATCATCGTCCGAGTATGTATGTAAGCCCGGTAAAGCAGATATTCAAATGCTTTGCATGCGGTGCAGGGGGTGATGCGTTTAAGTTTATCCAGCTTCGCGAGAATCTGAGTTTTCCAGCGGCGGTTGAGCGTTTGGCCGATCGCGCCGGTATCAAGCTTGAGCATGTTGAAAGAAGGACGCCTGCAAGTACTGATGGCGGAGATCAAAGATACGAGGCAAAGTATCTGGCAAAGGCAAATGACTGGGCGAAAAAGCTATGGACCAAAAACCTGCAGGATGAACAGGCCGGGCTTGAAGCGCGTAACTATATTTCGAAGCGGCAGATAAGTGCCGAATCGGCCGCTGAGTGGTCACTGGGTTTTGCCGTTGACGGCTGGAGCGATCTACTTGATACAGGTAAGGGCGATAAAGTACCGCCAAAGCTGATGCTTGAAGCCGGGCTGATCGTAGCCGGTGAGAATAATCGGTTCTATGACAAGTTCCGAAACCGGTTGATGTTCCCGATAGTGGATGTGACCGGGAGAGTGGTGGCGTTTGGCGGCAGGACGCTTGGCAATGACCAGGCGAAGTATATGAATTCTCCGGCTACGGAGCTTTTTGATAAGAGCAATGCCCTTTACGGTATTGACAAGGCTCGTCATGAAATCGTTTCGACGGGCACAGCGGTAGTTGTGGAAGGGTACACAGACGTTATGATGTGCCATCAGTTCGGCTGTCGCAATGTTGTGGCGACATTGGGGACGAGTTTTACCAATGGACACGCGAGGATGCTGCGGCGTTACGCCAAGCGGATCGTGCTTATCTTTGACAATGATATAGCGGGTACCGAAGCTGCCAACAGAGCGATCGAAGTGTGCCTGTCGCAGCAGATCGATATAAAGATAGCGTTTGCAGCCGAGGGCAAGGATCCGTGTGATTTTCTGCTTTCGGCAGGGGCCCAGGCCTTTAAGGATCTGGTCGACAATGCCGTTGATGTGATGGAGTTTAAGTGGCAAAGGCTCCTCGACGGTCTCGATGGAAGCGATAATCTGACCGACAAGCGAAGCACAATGGAAGATTATCTGCGGACGGTTGCGACAGCGATGACCGGCGGCCATGTTGATGCGATCGGCAAAGGCCTGATAGTCAGCAAGCTGTCGTCGATCATGGGCCTAAAGGGCCAGGAGATAAACCGTGAGCTTGCCAGGCTTGCCGGAAGACAGAACCGGGCGAGCAGCTATGCCGTACGGAATCAGAGAGTAGTCAGTGTTGACCTTGGTAAGGGCTATTTCGCCCGGGCTCAACGGGAGATACTTGAGGTTTTGCTCAATGAGCCAAAACTTTTTGACAAAGTAACTGGAAGAGTTGCAGATAACGTGTTCGATGTGCCGATACTACGCGAGATAGCGGGGGTATTATTTACGGCACTGGCAGCCAGCGAGAGGCTTTCGGTAACCCAACTTCTGGGCAGGCTCGAATCGGTGGAATGCGGACCGGCAGTTCTTGAATTAGAAGAAGCAGGCAAAGCTAAAGGTAATTTCGAACATCGATTAATAGATGCTCTTGATGCGATTGATGAGAACAAGGAAAAACTCAGAACCAATCGGCTAAAAGCTGCATTGAACGATGATGAGACTGAGGCTCTTCGTAACCTGTCGGCCAACCTCGGAAAGGGAAACCGGCGTAATCCCGGCATGATGACGGGATAGTTTATATTTTATGGCTCAAGAACGAGTTCACAGAATCTAAAAGAAAGATTTGTAAAGACTAAATATGGCGACAAAAAAGAAAAAGACAAAAAAGAAAGTTGCTGCTAAGAGCAAAAAAACAAGGAAGCGCGCTGCCAAGACCGTTAAAGCAAAAAGCTCGCCAACAGTTGATCCGGATACTGATGCGTCTGAAAAAGCGTCAATTGCCGCTGTTGCAGCGCTTGGCGATCTTAGCGATCTTAACAACATCGCCGAGGCGATGATAAAGACGATCATTGCTAAGGGCAAGGAACAGGGTTACCTGACATACGAGCAATTAAACGATGAGCTGCCTGATGAGGCGGTTTCTCCGAATCGCCTGGACTGTCTGCTTATGACGCTTGACGAGAAGGGCATCCAGCTTATTGACGAAGCCGATATTGCGAAACGCGGTGAAGCGGACTTTTCCGAATCAGACATCAAAGATGCCGAAAAACTCAGCAAAGCTGACGATAACATTCTTGAGAACGCGCTAAAATCAGGTGCGGCCAAACGAATTGACGATCCGGTCAGGATGTATCTTACGCAGATGGGTGAGATACCTTTGCTTACACGCGAAGAGGAGATAAACCTTGCGCGTAAGATCGAACTGACCCGTTTGGCTTTCAGGCGGAGAGTTCTTGAGAGCGATTACTGCGCACGAAATGCTGTGGATATTTTGCAGCAGGTAAACGACGGAGCACTGCCATTTGACAGAACGATGAAGATGTCGAGTACGGAAAACCTTGTAAGGTCGGCGGTAAAGACCCGCATGCCCGAAAATATTGATACGGCCAATAAACTTCTCGACCGTAATACGGTTATGTTCGACAAAGCGATAATATCCCATGACATCAAAGAAGTTAAAGTGGATGTCAAGCAGATACACCGTAACAGACGAAAGAGCGCGACGTTGCTTGAAGAGTTGAGTCTGCGAACCAGCCGGATCCAACCGATGATGAAAAAGCTTCAGGGGATACGAAAGAAGATGCACCAGTTGGAGGGTATTATCGAGAAGGGCCCGAACCGTGATTACGATGAAGATGATATTGTCGCAATAAAACAGGAGCTGTCCGGTTTGCAGGATCTCGTGCTGGAGACGCCGAAACAACTGGATAAGCGGCTTCGTGCCATCGAGATCGTATTCGATCAGTATGAAGAGGCAAAGCGTAACCTTTCCGGCGGCAACCTGCGACTTGTAGTTTCTATCGCGAAGAAATATCGCAACAGGGGACTTAGTTTTCTGGATATTATCCAGGAGGGCAATACCGGTCTTATGCGTGCGGTCGATAAATATGAATACCGGCGCGGCTATAAGTTCAGTACATACGCGACATGGTGGATCAGGCAGGCCATAACCAGATCGATAGCCGACCACGCCAGGACTATCAGAATACCGGTTCATATGATCGAGACGATGAGCAAACTTCGTATGATCAGCAAAAACCTTCTACAGGAATTGGGCAGGGAGCCTACGGCCGAAGAGATAGCGGCAACTGCGGATATGAGCATAACGGAAACACGTCGTGTCATGAAGATATCGAAGCATCCTATCAGCCTTGACCGGCCTATTGGCGAAAGCGAGGACAGCTACTTCGGCGATTTCATCGAGGACGAAAGTGTCGACTCACCTGTCAAATCGGCTACACAGGAAATGCTCAAGGACAGGATCGATACGGTACTTAAAACACTGACATACCGTGAGCGTGAGATAATCAAACTCAGGTACGGCATCGGAGACGGTTACACTTATACACTCGAGGAAGTCGGCAGGATATTCAAAGTTACGCGCGAGCGTGTCAGGCAGGTCGAAGCCAAGGCGATACGTAAGCTGCAGCATCCTGTGCGTTCAAGAAAACTCGAGGGGTTCCTTGAGCACAAAACGGAAGAGACATAGCCATTGGACATTTCAGACAAACAAAAAGCCCGGGTAAGCGTTAAGCTATCCGGACTTTAATGTTTTAACCAGGTACTGTGTACTGTTTTAGTGGCGGTTGTGAATCGTTCTTTCAGTCAGTTCTTTCAGGGCTTCACACTGGACGTCCTTGTCGAAGATCCCGCCCTGATTGACCGCATACGCCTTTAGTGCGGAACTGTCCACTTCGTGGAGCCTTTCGCTGCGGAGAATCTCATCAAAAAGAAGTTTTCGCATCAGTATGTCATTGGGGTCGGCGGCCTCTACGTTTTCGACCGTGTCCAGCATGAAATCAAGGTCGAGCAAATCCATACCGCTGGTAACGTCTCTTCCTCTTTTTCTATTGACCTCCGGCCTTTTTTCATTTCTGATCGTTTCTCTCATCTTGCTAACCTTCTCTTCTCTGCGAGCATTGCCGATAACCGTTGTGGTACGCTCGGCAAAACGTCCCTGATTTGCTGATTGATCTTTTGTAACTGTGTTTGTTTCCATTTCTTTCACCTCGCAATAATTTTCCTGCTCGTTAATAATGTTCATCGCCTTCGGTTTCACGGCTGGTGCCGGCACCTTGGGCTTCTGTGGTTTAGTAACGCTTATTACTTTAGGTTCCATCGGAACCGTACGGACATTGGTTTCTACAGGTTCGGCAATAGCAACGATGGCCTGTTCAACTGCCGGGGCAGATGGCGATGCCTGAGTCGTTTTGGGCTTTGCGACACTGACAGCAATAGGCGCTGTTCCTGCGCCGAACTTCGGCTCTTTGACGCTTTTAACCTTTGGTTCGGCATGGCCGAGTTTCCGCCAGTCTATATCCCATCTTCCTGCTAATGCTTTTTTCATTTTCTTGCCCCTTTCCGAAAGGCGGTCTTAAATATATAATTGTACGGAGCATTCTCAAAAATCGTACTAAGTTATATCGTCTGTGGGCTCGAATTCGCTTGAGCGTAATAACGGCTGTATAAGTGCTCTGCAGGGCTCTGGCAGGCACTGTCCGATAATAGCATGTTTGGCTTTGTTGAAGTTTGGTGGATGGGGATAAAAAAATTTATTCAAACCTGACAATTCTGCGAAATGTCAGCCTATTTTCAGATGAGGTTAAAAATAGCTTGAATTCACCGGGCATAGATAGTATATATCGATGGCTTAAGAGCTGGCTTTGCGAGCGTGGCGGAATTGGCAGACGCGCCAGGTTTAGGTCCTGGTGTCCTTATGGACGTGTAGGTTCGACTCCTATCGCTCGTATTTGTTTACTGACAAGGACTTACGGCAGTTTTTGCCGGTCAAAAGGAGTCCTGCTTTATGCTCTCCGGCAACCCCAAATAAACACCCAAAAGGGTACTTTTCGTCGTATTAAGCGAAATTGGAAGCCTTTCCCTCACCCTTGTCATACCCGCCCACGCAAACCTCCACGTTGTCATTCCTGCATACTTTTAGCGAGGAGCTTTTTTCGGATACAAGGCTTAGGCAAGGGCCACCCGCAGGTTGCAAAAATGGGGACTGGCTTGTTCCGGCCGAAGGACGGGTTGTGCCTGTCCCTTTTTTTGCAACAGCCGTACAACG
>SDBV01000674.1_pt1 | contig 49361 bp, 46 predicted proteins | sample 2277081 | NCBI WGS metagenome assembly SDBV01 (sample SAMN10402039, study PRJNA504765) | marine sediment metagenome | isolation source: marine sediment core GS10_PC15, 223 cmbsf | place: Arctic Ocean: Southern Knipovich Ridge | collected 2010
TCTTTTCCACAGATTCAATGTCGATGTAAACACGTGGTTTGCGCGCGAAAAAAAAATGTTTTAAACAAGCTTTGCACAACGTAAGTCCCTATTGTGGATAACCTGTGGATTCAGTTTCCAACGTACTCTAAAATAGGCATTTATAATACTAATATCGCGGAAAACGACCCATCGTGCTGTTGTGAGGTGTCCTGTGCCATTTCAGGTAAAATAATGTTTTGGCTATGCAGTTTGAATTGCGGGTTATCGGCACAAAATACGCTTATAAGATCTTCGTTTTCATGCCTTAAAATGCTGCATGTACTATAGCACAGCGTGCCGCCCTGCGAAACGATCGACGCTGCATAATCTAACAGGCTTCTTTGCGTTTTAACAAGCGAGTTAACGAAGCGTTTGTTGATGCGGTATCTAACTTCCGGACGCTTTGCAAGTACGCCGGTGTTCGAGCATGGAACGTCTATAAGAACCGCGTCGATCCTTTCAAGACTCGCGATAACTTTATCGAGTTTATTCTTAGAAACGCTTTGAATACTTTTGTAACCAAGGCGGTCGGCGTTTTGTTTTACTTTCATTAAACGTTTGTCGTCAATGTCGGAAGCGATGATGGTTCCTTCATCGTGCATCTGTCTTGCAATCTGCATTGACTTTGTTCCCGGAGCTGCGCACAGATCGACAACGACCCAGCCGGGCTGCGGTGACAGATGTTTTATAACAGAAGCAGCGGCGAAGTCCTGAATGAAAAACAAACCTTCGTCAAAACCGTAAAGCCTGGTAACGGGAAAACGCGTTAGCAGCTTTATCATCGGATCGTTATCCGATAAAGGTACCAGGGCGGTTTCTACATCCTGTGCGCGAAATGCCTCGGCCAATTCCTTTGCCGTGGTCCTGAGCGTATTGGGCTGAATGTATACGCAGGGCCTGCGGTTGGATGCGATGCAAATATTCTTTGCTTTGTCAAAACCGAACTCGTCAACCCAGTCTTTAACCAGCCATTCGGGCAACGAGTATGCGCCGGACAGAAACCCCACAGCATCGAGGTCAGGAGCGGGCAAAATCGATTTATCAAAGCTGCATCCGGTTTCAGATGAGTTGGGAAGGATCAGGCAGGGATCGACATCTATGAGAAAAGCTTCGCGGTCAACAATGCCTCTTGTGACGTTTCGCAGAATGGCGTTTACAAAGCTTGCCTGTTTTTTGCCGGTTTTTATATTCGCAAGCTCGACAGCTTCGTTGACTATCGCGTATTGTGCGGTCCCTGTTGAATAGACCAGCTCGTAGACACCGATGCGGATGATATTGATGAGTTTTTTTGCGATGCGTTCGGGGTGTTTATCTGCAATCTTTTCGATAATCATATCAACAGCAGCCATATTTCTGATAACACCATAAACGATATCGGTTGCCCTCGCCTTATGCGGCGTTTGTTTAAGATGTTTTGCAAGAACCTCGGCGGCGTTTGCAGAGGCCATCTTGAAAGTATCGAGGACTTCGAGTGCAACCAGCCGGGCCGATTTTTCTGTGCTATCCTGCATTAGCCATTCTTTTCAATGCTTAGGAACATATCGCCGGGTGCGAGCGCCCTTCCGTTTGCAAATGCCTTGAAATCCATCAGGGCCGAGCCTGCGGGTTTTATCTTTGATATCTTAAGTGCGCCGTTGCCGCATATAATATTCAACTCGTCGTCTAACAGGCCGTGCCGTGTGTCGTTTTTATTAGAATCAACGACGCGAGCCTGTGCAAACGTAACCCTTACACGCTTTTGCGTTTTTGCAGAGACGAAATCGGCTTGTGCTCCGGGCCATGACCACAGGCCTCGTATTTTATTTTTAACCACCTCTGCCGGCTGAGAAAAATCAATAAAGCCATCGGTCTTTTTTAGCTTCGGTGCTTCGGTAGCTCTGGAGTCGTCCTGCTTTATATAGACGGCTGTGCCTTCTGCGATGTTATCAATGGCGTTTAGTAAAACGTGCGGAGCAAGCAATGCGAGTTTATCGTGTACGCTTGCAGCGGTGTCATCTTCTTCTATCGGCATCTCTGCAATATCGAGCACATCACCGGTATCTATTTTGTTTTCGACGGTGATGATGCTTACGCCGGTTTTTTTGTCACCGTTGAGCACTGCCCAATTGACGGGTCCTGCGCCGCGGTAGTTCGGAATAATAGAGGCGTGTGCGTTTATCGCCCGATGGGGCTGAATATTGATCGCCTTTTGCGAGATGAACTGGCCGAAGGCGATAACTACCATAAGGTCAGCGTTGCAATCGGCGATATCTTTTAGGGTTTCGGGAGAATTAATATTTTCGGTCTCGGTGCATGCCACATTATTTTCCCCAGCCCACACAGCCACCGGCGTCGGAGCCAGCTTTTGCTTTCTGCCCGCTTTACGGGCCGGCTGAGTGAAGACGCGGACAAGCTGATGATCCTTGCAATCGGCTATCGCCTGCAAAGACGGTACCCCTATGTCACCTGAACCTAAAAAAACAATTCTCATGGTCTAAACGCTGTAAAGCAGTTGAATGTGTTATTCGTTATTTTCTTCGAGGGCTTTTAGCTCTCTTGAATTCCTGCCGATCATCTGGACGCGTGACATCTTGTCTTTTATCAACGTCCCTTCCAAGTGATCGTATTCATGCTGAAGAGCCCTTGCGTAAAGCTGGTCGCCTTCTTCCGTAAAGGTATTACCTTCAAGATCCTGTGCAGTGACTTTGCAATTAGTGAATCTTTTCACCTTGCCGGATATATTCGGTAGGGACAAACAGCCCTCTTCGCCTGGCTCAAGCTTGCCGGAAAGCTCTATCGTCGGATTGATGTAAACCTTTGTACTTTCGCGTGTGCCGTCAAACGTGACGACGAATATTCTAAGGTTAACCCCTGCCTGCGGAGCCGCAAGACCTACGCCCTTTTGTTCGATCATAATATCCATCATCTTATCAGCAAGCTGTGCGATGCTCTCATCGATAACTTTTATCGGCTGAGCCGGTTTTGACAGAACGGGCGCCGGGTAGTGAGTTATTTGACATTGACTGTAATCGGTATCAGCCATCGACGGCTCCTGTTAAACGATCAATCGAATTCGTCGCCTTTGAAAGTGCTTCCGAGGTAACTCTTTATGACCAGTTCGTTCTGGATAATCTCTCTTGGCGTGCCCTGTCCTATGACTTTTCCATGGTCAAGGATATACGCCTTGTCCGCAACTTCGAGCGTACGCTCTACATTGTGGTCGGTGATAAGGATGCTCACCCCCGAAGCAACCAGTTGGCGAATCTCACGCTGAAGCTCTTCGACGGCAATGGGATCGACGCCGCTAAACGGCTCGTCGAGAAGTATCAGCGACGGGTTTGTTACCATGGCACGGGCGATCTCAAGCTTTCTTCGCTCTCCGCCGGACAGGAACCTTGCCTGGGACTTTCTAACCTCGGTTAGCCCAAAACGTTCGATAAGGATCTCTGCCCTTCTGTCGCACTCGGCGGCGGTAATGCTCATGGTCTCTAAAATAGCACGAAGATTATCGCGAACGCTAAGCCTTTGAAAAACGCTCGGTTCCTGCGAAAGATAACCCATCCCCAGACGGGCACGCTTATACATCGGCATCTTCGTAACGTCCTTGCCTTCAAAGAAAACTTTTCCGCCGTCCGGGACGATCATTCCGATAGTCATCCGAAACGAGGTTGTCTTGCCTGCACCGTTCCTGCCGAGCAGGCCTACGATGCTCTTCCTTTCGACGGACAGATCGACTTCGTTGACAACGGTTCTACCTGAGTACCGCTTGATAAGGCCTTCAGCTTTTAAAAGTGTGTCTTCCACAGAAAACTCCCATTACAATTATCATCCATTAAGCTTATAAGCGGCGGTATTATATCAGTTAACGATATAAATGCAAACGATGTTTTACATCGGGGCCAAATTATGTTATTGTCTTTAGCCAAATAGGGTGATTTTTACGGAAAGGGATTTTATGTGTATTGCCAGTCCATTCAACGCGGTTCACGAACGGCTTGGGGCAAATTTCAAGGAGTACCACGGATGGTCGCTTCCGGTCGACTTTGGGAACGCTCGGCTTGAAGCAGACGCTCTAACCGACGGGTGCTGTGTGTTCGATCTGAGCAGTTTCGGTAAGATCGAGATCAAGGGCGCCGATGGCGGCACGCTGCTGTCAACGCTTACGGGGCAAAAACCAGGCCCAGAGGACAACAAGTGGCTCTGGGCAGAGATTGCAGAGGCAGGCAGCGAAATCATCGTACGCATCAGCAACGCAGCCGGCGGATATATCATATTTACCCGGCCCGAAGATCGCCAGAACATCGTTGCACTAATACACAGACGCATCGAGGAAAACAACCTTGCGGATGTTGAAATCGCCGATATCACTGAAAAAACAGGGATGCTGGGCATTTACGGGCCCAAAGCCGTTGAAGTAATAGGCAAGCTGGTACCGTTCGATATATCCGGGATCGGCGAAAACGGGGTTATGAACGTCAGTTTGTTTATGATCTCAGCGACCGTCGTTGGCGGCAGTTGGATCGGATGTGACGGATACGAGGTGCTGTGCCCGTCGATGGCGTGCGGTATGGCGGCAAGTGCGGTTGAGAAATATCACAAAAAAGAAGGGATAACGCCGGCTGGGATGGACTGCCTGCTGGGGAAAATCGCCGAAAACGTCGAATCGATACGGAAAAGCGTTTGAGGGAACCTATGACAATTCATTTTGGCGCTCAAAAGCAATTATTAGAGCTGCCCTTAAATATAAAATTATTACCGCAGACTGGATTTAATTCGCCAGATATGTTATAAAATACGGCTTGTAAAATAATTAGTTAAGAGCGTGGGCAATAAATTATGTTTGCAGTGATAAGCGATATACATTCGAACTTAGAAGCACTTTCGACGGTGCTTGAAGATATTGAAAAACGCGGGATAAAAACAATCTACTGTCTCGGTGATATCGTCGGCTATGCATCAAACCCGAAGGAGTGTCTCGATCTTGTGATCGAAAAAACGCAGATGTGCGTTCTCGGCAACCACGACTATGCCGTTATATTTGAGCCTACGAATTTCAACCTCGGCGCCGAACAGGCAAGCTTCTGGACGAGGGAGATGCTCGAACTGGAAGGCTCGGAAGAAAATCGCAATAAAAGATGGAGCTACCTCGGCGATCAGCGGATGCGATGGACACTGGAGCAAAAAAGCGGCAACGGCGATGTTCATTTCGCATTCGTTCACGCGTCTCCCAGAAAACCTATCAACGAGTATGTCTTCCCCGACGATGTTTATACGGCACCGGGTAAGATCAACGGCCTGTTTGAAAAGGTCAAGCACCTGTGCTTTATAGGCCATACCCATCTGCCGGGCGTCTTTCTTGAGGATCCTGACTTTTATACGCCGGACGAACTCGGGAACGTTTACCCGATACTCGACAATGAAAAAGCGATCATCAATGTAGGTTCCGTCGGTCAGCCGCGGGACCGAGACCCCCGTGCAAGCTATGTATATGTCGACGAGGACAAGGTTAACTTTGTTCGCCTGGAGTATGACTTCGATAAGACCGCCAAAAAAATATATAAGGTTGACAGCCTTGACAACTTCGAGGGCGACAGGCTCTACGAAGGAAAATAAAACCATTAATGCCAATGGTATAATTAAGGATTATTGATGAAAACTAAAGCAGCGTTAATCGCATTTCTTGTTCTGTTCGTTGGGTTTTGCTCGGTCCTTGTAATGGACTCCGGCCTTTTCGGCGATTGCCCGTACCACGATCATAAAAGGATCATACCGCTTGCAAGCGAAACATCCGTTGCAACTTTGATCAAAGCTGTAACGGGGCAATCGGAAACTTACGACTTCTCACAGCTAAAAGCGGCAAACGCTCCAAGCAGAACCGTTATGCTTGGATGGAATCTGCAGGATAAAATAGATTTGAATAGCGGATACGAATTCGCACTGGAACTTTCCAGCAAAGGAGCGGGGATACAAAGCGCTATTATGAGCAAGTTTGACGATCGCGATCCGCAAAACCCTCAGCCGTTGGTTATGCTTTCGGCGATAGAAGAAGGTGTGACAAGACCGATACTTTCGCTGGCTAACGGAAGCTTCGAGCTAGTCGACAAGAAACAACGCTTCCCGCTTAACAGACTTAACTGGGAAGTTGTCGATCAATACAGTAAAGACACCGCTGTGTTCACTGCCACGCTGACAGACGCCGACGGCAAAGACGGGATAAAACTTACCAAAACATATTCGATCCAGCCAGGCAGCTACGACGTCGATTGCAGGGTCAAAATCGAAAACCTTTCCGGCGAAAAACTGAAAGCAAAGTTCCAGCTCAACGGCCCGTGCGGGATGGGCAGAGAAGGTGCACGCGGCGACATGCGAAACATCATCTCTGCGTATATGACCGACGAAGGCGTTATCAAATCGGAAAAGCTTGACAACAACAAGATGCGAAAAGCAGCAAAGAACAGAGATACCGAGAGTCTAAAGATAACCGATGACGACGCAAGCACACACTTTTTGTGGGCAGCTACGACAAATAAGTATTTCACAGCGATACTTCGTGCGATCCCGGACAAAGACGGGCTTTGGCGAAACGATTGCGTCCCCGGCTCGGCACGGTATTACGATCCTGCACTGGCATCTAAGAAACCGTCGGGAAAACAATCAAGCACATTTTCGCTGCACGTAAGCCCGGTTGCTCTCAGCGAAGGAGCCGCGAAGACTTATGACTTTACGCTATATCTCGGACCTAAAGATAAAACTGTCTTTGAAGATAACGATAGTTATTCAAAGAACGCTTACTTCCATACGATCACGTTCCTCGGCTGTTGCTGCCCGCAGGCAGTGATCAACCCCATGGCATTCGGGATCATGGCGACGATGAAGTGGATGTATGGATTCATACCGAACTACGGCATCGTGATAATCATATTCGTAGTCCTCGTAAGATTGGTGCTGCACCCGGTAACAAAGAAAAGCCAGGTGTCGATGATGCGTATGCAAAAGCTGGCACCAAAGATCGAAGAGATCAAGAAGAAACACAGCAACAACAAAACCGAGATGAACAAGCTGGTCATGCAGCTTTATAAGGATCAGGGCGTTTCACCCGTATCCAGCATGCTGCCGATGATGATCCAGATGCCGATCTGGATATCTCTTTACAGTGCGATCTATGCAAACACCGCGTTACGTGGAGCGGCCTTTCTGCCGTTCTGGATCACCGACCTTTCGGCACCGGATGCACTAATACGCTTCCCTGAATTTGTGATACCGCTTCTGGGTATCCCGATCGATTCGTTTAACCTTATGCCGGTGCTGCTTGCGGTTGCGATGTTCATGCAGCAAAAACTGATGAGCAGCGGAAACGCCGCCGCCAGCGAACAAGCGGCACAACAGCAAAAGATGATGCTGATCATGATGCCGATCATGATGCTGATGTTCCTGTACAAGGCACCTTCAGGGCTGAATATGTATATCATGGCAAGTACTTTCGCCGGCGTCGCCGAGCAGATCGTGATACGCAGACACATTCGCGAAAAAGAATCCGAAGAAAGCGTCGGGCTGGTATCGGTGACTTCCAAGACGGGCGGTAAGGTAAAAAAGAAAAAACCAAAACCTTTTTTCAAGAATCAGATGTAACGGTTAATTGCCGATGTATGATCTAAATGACACAATCACAGCGATAAGCACCGTTTCGGTTGCCCGTGAAACCATCGCTAAATCCATCGTCCGTATATCCGGGGCAAAAAGCTTTACGATGCTGGACGAAATCTTCGGCATAAAAGTTAATGGCAGAGGCATCATAACCCAAACCGTGGAACTGGCTGAGGGTGTGAGCGTTGACTTTGCAGTATACACATTCACGGCTCCAAACTCTTACACCGCGGAGAACCTTGCCGAACTTCATTTTTTCGGCCCCGGCTGTGTCGTCGAACTTGTGCTTGCCAGGCTTTTAAAAAAAGCACGCCTTGCAGGGCCCGGCGAGTTTACGCTAAGAGCATACCTAAACGGAAAAATTGATCTGACGCAGGCAGAAGCAGTCTCGCAGATCGTGTCGTCCAGCAACAGAACCCAGCTAGCAGCCGCTGAAAAACTGCTGGCAGGTAAGCTAAGCGAAAAAATATCGACCATCCGCTCCGGAATACTCGGTGCCTTAAGCCTCATAGAAGCAGGGCTCGACTTTAGCGAAGAGGACATCGAATTCATTTCACGAAAGCAGGCACTGAAAACCATTACGGAAATAAAAACAAACCTCGAAGAAATATTAAATAGCTCCATACGCTACGAAGAAATGATCGACTTACCGTCGGCTGGGCTTGCAGGAGCCTCCAACGCCGGCAAAAGCTCGCTTATAAACGCCCTGCTTGGTTCGCAACGAAGCATCGTCTCGGAAACGGAAGCGACGACACGAGATATATTGACGGGAATCCTTGAGCTTGAAAAAAACCGTCTTGCGATCTTCGACTGCGCCGGGCTGTATCGACACACCGAAAACTTGGAGCTGCTGGATAAACTTACGCAGGACGCTGCTATCGAAGCGTTGAAAAGCTGCGACATGGTGCTGCTGTGCGTTGACATTACAAAAGACGACCTTACAGAAGACATCTCGATAAAAAAACATATCGAAAACGATAACATCCTTTACGTCGCAACCAAATGCGATCTTGCAGGCGATGTTGAAAGCAAGCTTGCAAAACTAAATTCCGCTTTCGGTGCTGAGTTTATCGCAACAAGCTCTGTCAGTCCTGACGGAGCGCAAGCCTTAAAAACCTTGATAGATGCCCGGGTAACGCAGCTAAGAGAAACCTCAACCGAGATCGATGAGCTTGTAACTATCAATCAGCGGCATAAAGCAGCTGTGCAAAGTGCGATCGCTAACTTACAAGATGCTCACGCAGAAATCGAACAAGGCAACGAAGAGGTAGTCTCAATGCTGCTGCGATCTGCCCTCGAAACACTAGGCGGACTCGAAAGAGAAGACGTAGACGAACAGGTGCTCGACAGAATCTTTTCAACGTTCTGCATTGGCAAATAAGAGGCCTTTTCGTGTTGTCATCCCGCCGTAGGATGGGCAACTCGTTTGCCCATGCGGTTTTTTTTCTTCACACTTTGTCATCCCAAACTTGATTTGGGATCCATTTCTACTCGTTAAGAATGGATTCCAGCTTTCGCTGGAATAACAATGTGTACAACATCTACTTCTGCATAACCAAATAAAAAAGCCACAGCAGTTAGGCCGTGGCTTTCCCATTTTGTTAAGAAGTTTCAAAAATTAAAACATTTGAATTTCTTATTTGTTTCGGATTTCGATATTCGGATTTCGAATTTGAGCAACGCTCTTTAAGCGTTGCTATTCGTTATCTTTTGCTTCGAACTCTGCATCGATCACATCGTCGCCGCCTTTTTTCTTTTTGTCCTTGCTCTCTGGCTCCGGCTCGACCGTTTGCTCGCCTGCGGGTTGTTCTGCCGCTTGCTTCTTGGCTGCCTCTTCGTAGAGTATCTTGCCAAGCTCCTGTGCCGCTTCGCCGAGGTTCTCGCTGGCCTTTTGTATCGCGTCTTTATCTTCGCCCTTTGCAGCTTCTTTTAAGTTGTTAAGAGCCGCTTCGATGTTGCCGCGTACCTCAGCCGAAACCTTATCGCCGTGTTCTTTCAGCGTTTTTTCGGTCGAGTATACAAGCTGGTCGGCCTGGTTCTTTGCGTCGACGACCTCTCTGCGTTTCTTGTCTTCTTCGGCGTGCAGCTCGGCGTCTTTTGTCATGTTGCTCACTTCTTCTTCGCTAAGCCCTGAGCTTGACTTGATCTCGATCGACTGCTCTTTGCCGGTACCGCGGTCCTTTGCAGAAACATTAAGAATACCGTTAGCGTCGATGTCAAAGCTGACCTCGATCTGAGGAACACCCCTCGGTGCCGGCGGCATATCTGTAAGCTGGAACCTGCCAAGCGTACGGTTGTCGCGCGCGAATTCTCTTTCGCCCTGCAGCACATGGATGTCAACGCTGGTCTGGCTGTCGGCTGCGGTTGAGAACACTTCCTTCTTGCTCGTTGGGATCGTAGTGTTTCGATCGATGAGCTTTGTCATTACGCCGCCGTAAGTCTCAACACCGAGTGATAATGGCGTAACATCGAGCAGCAAAATATCTTTAACGCCTTCGTCGCCTGCAAGAACCGCACCCTGGATAGCGGCACCAAGCGAGACCACTTCGTCAGGGTTGATGCTCTTGTTGGAGTCCTTGCCGAAGATACCCTTTGCGATCTCCTGAACCTTAGGTATCCTTGTCGATCCGCCGACCAGCAATACTTCCTGAATATCCGAGGCCTTTAGCCCTGCGTCTTTAAGAGCCTTTTCGCAAGGGCTGCTAAGTCTGCCGAAAATATCCTCTGCCAGCGACTCGAACTTACTCCTTGTAAGCGTAACCTGCAAATGTTTCGGCCCGGAGGCGTCAGCGGTGATAAACGGCAGGTTAACCGTTGACTCAAGCTGTGTGCTCAATTCGCACTTTGCCTTTTCGCCGGCTTCTTTCAATCTCTGGTGAGCCATCGGATCGTCGCGAAGGTCGATGCCCTCGGTCTTTTTGAACTCGTCTGCGAGATAGTTAATGATCACTTCGTCAAGATCGTCACCGCCAAGATGCGTATCGCCGTTGGTGCTTAGAACCTCTACGATGTTTTCGCCGATATCGAGAATAGATACGTCAAACGTTCCGCCGCCAAAGTCAAAGACCGCGATCTTTTCTTCCTTTTGCTTTTCAAGACCGTAGGCGAGCGCAGCCGCCGTCGGTTCGTTAATGATACGCTCGACCTTTAGCCCTGCGATCTTGCCTGCGTCCTTGGTTGCCTGTCTCTGCGCATCGTTAAAGTATGCCGGCACCGTGATAACTGCCTGCTCGACCTTTTCGCCGAGGTAATCTTCTGCGGTTTTCTTTAAATCCTGCAAAACCATCGCCGATATCTCAGGCGGGGTATGCTCTTTGCCGCGAACGTTAACCTTTACAGGCTCCTGAGCCGAACCGGTGATCTTAAAGGGGACGATCTTTTCTTCAGAGTCAACCTCTGCGTGGCGTCTGCCCATAAAACGCTTGATCGAGAAAACCGTGTTTTCAGGGTTTGTAACCTGTTGATGCTTTGCGATCTGGCCTACCAGACGCTCGCCCTTATCGGTGAATCCGACAACCGACGGCGTAAGTCGTGCTCCGGAGGAGTTTACCAGCACCTTTGGCGACGAGCCTTCCATCACAGCTACAACCGAGTTTGTTGTTCCTAAGTCTATTCCAATTATTTTACCCATTTTAACGCTCCATCTCTAAAAGTGAATCTTAACCTTTTTATTTCCTCTTATCATAAAGCAAAGGCCGTGCCAAAAAAACGTTAAATCCGTAACGCCTGAATAATAAAGCACTTAAAGAAATGAAGCCCCGAAAAGACACCCTGTCATTTTGGCAGTCTACTGACGATTTTGCCTTTAATTCGCCTTAGGACAGTTTTGCGCGGATGATCTCGGCTCTTTGGATGTCGCGGTCATTGGTATCAAGCTCGGAACCTTTGTTAAGCTGCAGATGGGCCGGCTGGGTTAGCATGAACAGCTCATTGATGTCAGAGATGGTGATATTGTTCACTCGTTTCAAATTAACGCCCATGCGAACATTGCTCAGCAGGAACAGTGCTTCCTGTGAGCTTATCAAGCGGGCACTTTTCAAAACACCCAGCGCCCTTTGTATCTTATCGTCAAGCATCTCTGCTTTTGTATCAAGCAGTTCCTGGCGGGCGAGAGTTTCATACTCGATGATCTTGGGGACGATAACGTCGGTGAATTCGTTTACAATATCCTGTTCGCTGATGCCGAGGGTTGTCTGGTTTGAAAGCTGGAAGAAGTCCCCTACCGCTTCTGTACCTTCGCCGAACAGTCCGCGAACAGCCAGGCCGGTATCGCGTGCGGCGTTCAGGAATTTTTCGATCTGGCCGGTCATCTTAAGAGCCGGCAGGTGAAGCATAACCGAAACGCGAATGCCGGTACCAAGATTCGTAGGGCACGCGGTAAGGTAGCCGTAGCGTGAGTTAAAAGCGTACTCGGTTTTTTGCTCAATCATGTCGTCGATGGCGTTTATCTGCTTCCAGCATTCCTTTAGCTGCAAGCCGGTCTTGAATACCTGCATGCGAAGATGGTCCTCTTCGTTGATCATCGCGGTAAACGATTCGTCATTAGCAACGATCGCTCCGCGGGCCCCAGCGCCAGCGGCGTGCTGTCTGCTGATAAGGTGACGCTCGACGAGAAGCTCCTTTTCAAGAGGCTCAGCGACGTCGATAGCAACAAAAAACTTATCGGTGCCGATATCAAGCGAAAGGACGGCTTCTTTTAGCGTGTCAAGTATCTGCTGCTGACGATCTTCGGTAAGGCACGGCAGAAAGTTAAAGCCTGCGATATTTCTGGCGAGGCGTACTCGTGACGAAATAACGATGTCGGCGCTCGGCCCTGAGCCATCAAACCACTGACTTATATGATCGCTAAGGTCCGTTAATTTCATTTCAATTGCCCTATCTGATCCCTGAGTTTGGCTGCTGTTTCGTAATCCTCGTTCTTTACCGCTTCGTCAAGCTGCTTTTGCAGATTGGCGGCGTCGATCTGTTTTTTGGAACCGCTTGGCAGCTTTGAAGGTATCTTGCCGCAATGCGAGGTGTTTCCGCTCTGTGATTTTTCCACAAGCGGGGCAAGCATTTTATCGAACACATCATAATCGCACGCACAGCCGAGCAGCATTTCCTTCCGGAACCTGCCCATCGTCATCCCGCACGAGGGGCACGCGACGTTAATCATTTCCTTATCGGCGATAAGCTGGGCGTCGGGGACCTCCGGCGATGCCGAGAGCAAAGTGCTTAGAAGCTCGTTTAGAGGTATCTGGTTTTTTATGGTAACGCCCTCTTTCTGGGCACATTCTTCGCAAAGATGTGCCTCGATACGCTTGCCGTCGTGAATCTCGGTAAGGTGGATCGTGGCGGTATTGGTTTTACAACTTTGACACTGCATAGATTATCGAACCTTAACAAAAATGAGTTTACTATCAAAGTATCGGCAAAAAATGGTCTTTACTGCACCAAAAACACTAAATTAACCCCCATTTATATTATGACACGCTTTGGGGTGTGTGGCAATCAGAATTTTAATGATCTCATTTTTTAAGGTTCCAAGTTGTAACTTTGTTGTACCGTTTTTGCGCTGTTATTTAATTTTGCTTACGTTGCGGAGTCCGGCTCTGCCGGGCCAATCAGCAGGTCCTTCGACTACGCTCAGGATGACACTTTCTGTGTCATTTTTGGTCCTCCTTTTTTAACTGCATGGAGTCCGCTTCGCGGGCCAATCAGCAGGCCCATTCGACTCCACTTCGTTGCGCTCAGGATGACACTTTCTGTGTCATTTTTGGTCCTCCTTTTTGCACTTTTGTGCGCGTTTTTATGTTTTTTTGCGCTTTTTTGCGTTTTTTGGTCATCGTTTTTAGGCTTTAAACGCACTAAAGTTCGTTTTTGATTCAAAAAGAGGGGTGTTTTTTAAAAACCCCACTTTTTCGATATTTCATTTTATTTTAACTACGCGGAGTCCGCTCCGCGGGCTATTGAGCAGGTCCTTCGGCTACGCTCAGGATGACACCTTCTGTGTCATTTTTAGGCTTTAAACGCACGTTTCCTCATTTTTGGCCCAAAAAAGGGGGCGTTTTTTAAAATTGCCACTTTTTGCATTTTTCGCCTTTCGTTTCTTGGGTTTCAGTACTCATTTTTTACGCTTTTTTCTTCGCTCTCCGAGCTTCGTCGCGGCAAGTCGCAAGGCGATGAAAAACCTTTCATCGCGTGGAGGCCGACTGAAGTCGGCACCTTTTCCCAGGGTGGCGCTTCGCTTACCCTGGGCTGACATATTTCGCCCCTTTTGGGCTTGACGTCGAGTCCGGCTAAATCCGGCACTATTTATTGTGTTTGCACCTAAGGCGTAAACTAACACTGTGACTTGCGAAGCTTTCGCTGATCCTGGCATGCCCCCTGAGGGGTGAATTGCCCTGGCGTGGTCACTTGACCTGAATCCTAGCTCTACTGAGCTATATATATTATACACTATATAATTAACAAGTCAAGTTGTTTTATAATTTTTTAACAAAAAATTAAAATAGTTCGGGGTCGGGAGTTCGGTGTTCGGAGTGGTGGAACCGGCCGTTGGCCGGGGCTGCTTTTAAAGAGAAAAAACATAAAAAAAAGGCGAAAAAAGCATAAAAACAGAGAAAAAGCAGGGGAAAAAGGCGGTTTTGGGCACCATTCGACTCACTATCGCTCACTCATGGCAGGCGAAATGACACAAATCCGTCTACGCCTGAAGGCTTCGACGCGACAGGAGGCACGAAAAATGTATAAAATCTAACAAATAATTAAGTCCCTTCTCCAGGCTGTAATAAATCTTGACTTTTAGGATAATTAATGCTAGCATCTTGGGGAGTTTAACAGGGAGTTTACACATTAAGGAGCCGATGATGAAAAAAGTCGCTGTACTATCCATTATTATCCTCATCGCATGTTCTGCGCTTTGCCAGGGGAAAACCATCTATGTGCAAGAAGGCTCTGGTGGTGCCGGTACTGGATGGGCGGATGCCTATGGCAGTTTTCAGGATGCACTTGACGATGCAGTCTATGATGATGAAATCTGGGTAGCTGAGGGCATGTATTATCCCGATCCTAACGGTCTTGCCGATCCGCGTGAAGCTTGCTTTCAAATGATCAATAATGTAGCTATCTATGGCGGATTCCCAATTGGTGGCAGTGATTTTGGCAGCCGGGATCCGAACCAATTTGAAACGATCCTTAGCGGCGATCTATTAAAGGACGACAACCCCGCAACGCACGTATGGAACCTTCCGGATGACCCAACCCGCGAAGATAACTGCTACAATGTCTTCTGCCATCTGGACGATTTAGGGCTTGACCCTAATGCCATTCTTGACGGTTTTACAGTTACCGGTGCTTATTACTATGGAATGACGAACTGGTCCTGTAGTCCGACGGTATCTAACTGCATCTTCACCATGAACTCCGGTATGGGCATGGAAAACTTCGAAGACAGTGACCCCTCAATAACTAACTGCACTTTTACCTTGAACTCCTTTGGAGGCATGGGAAACAGCGAATACAGCGATCCATCAATAACTAACTGTACTTTTATTTCTAACTTTGGAGCTGGGATGAGTAACAACATGTACAGCAGTCCGACGGTGACTGATTGCACATTTTCCAACAACTCTGGGCCCATTCATCATGGAGTTGGGATGGGAAACAGCTGGTACAGCAACCCGACAGTTACTAACTGTATATTTATCGGCAACTTTCAGGTTAGCGGTGGGTTTGGAATGGAAAACAGCTGGTACAGCAAGCCGACGGTAATTGGCTGCGAATTTTATGGCAGCTCCTCATTTTACGCCATAGATAACAAACACAGCGATCTGAAAATGATCAACTGTACTTTTGTAGCTAATGGTGGAGTGATATATAACGAATACTCAAGCGCAGAATTGATCGGTTGTACGCTTACCGACAACGAAGCTTTCAACGGCGCGATCTACAACGTACACAGTGAGATGACACTTGCCAACTGTATCGTTTGGGAAAATATAGACGGTTTCGGCGGACAGATAAATCTTGATTATCGTTCCGTCTTGAATGTCAAAAACTGCAATATCCGGGGCGGTGTTTCTACGATACGTGAAATAGGCGATGATAACACTATTAATTGGAACCAGGGCAATATCGATGCCGATCCTATGTTCGTACGTTATCCGGATGACGGAGGCGATGGCTGGCTCGATGGCTTAGGGGCTCCCCCGGGATCTGGACTAAATAACGATCCTGGTGATCTGCGTCTTATGCCGCAATCACCATGCATCGATGTCGGAACTGAAGACTTTAAAATTCCAATCGTTCGCGAAGGATACCCTTTTGGTGATGGGCTCATCACGCTCGATGAGCGAAATGTCGATACCACTACCATTGTCGTTAGGAACTTCTTAGGAAGCAATATTTACACCGAAGGTGATGACTATGATATTGTTGTGGTCGGAGATCAGGTAGAGATACATGTAAAAGTTACAGGTTCGGTGCCTCCCAATATCACAGAGGGCCAGCCGTTGTATGTCGATTACGAGTTCTATTTTAATATTGTGGACCATCCAACCGACCCTGACGGGCATAGCAGGGTCGTTGATGGTGACTGCGACAGCACAGCAACGGTTGACATGGGTGCTTATGAATTTGATTGGGTTTACTTAGGCGACTTTGCGGGCGGGTGCGATATTAATCTTGGCGACTTTGCAGTGTTGGCGGGAAGCTGGGGGGAAGATAACCCGGCGATCGACATTGCACCTTACCTTGACCCTGACGGGGTGATCGATCTTAACGAACTGTTGGTTCTTGCCGAACACTGGCTTGAAGGTATTATTTTATCTGATCTTACAAAAAACGGCAGGGTTGACTACGAGGACTTTGCGATGTTAGCGGGAAGCTGGCAAGAGGATGATCCTGAGCTGGATATAGCACCGGCTGGTGCTCCAGATGGGATAATCGATCTACAAGAACTGATGATGCTTGCTAACGACTGGCTTGACGGTTCTACGCCCTGATGCTAGAGCGCATACTTTGCCCAACAGCCGGGTGATTCCTGTACTTTTACCGAGGCTAGTTTGGCGTTGCCTTTTACCAAGGGTTCAAGCTCTTCGAAAATGTATTTTGCGACGTTCTCTGCCGAGGCGTTTATCTGTGTCTCTTTAAAATATTTATGTTCCTCCAGCCGGGTCGTTACCAGGCCGTTGGTTATTATTTTCAGATGCTTTTTTAGCCATAAAAAATCAATGACGAATCCCTGATCGTCAAGCTTTGCCGATTCAACGGCTGCACGTGCGACCCACTCGTGCTCGTGCAGGTCCTCAACGGTGCCATCTGCATAGGTTATCTGATGGCCCGCAAAAAAAACTGTTTCTACTTTGGCTGTGAACATAATATCCTCAAAATCAAATATTAAATATCAAAATGTAAAATTGTCGAATCCGCTGTTGGCGGATGCTATTTATATCCGGCGCTGGCCCTATAACAGCATGGGCACCCCTTCGGCTAAGCTACGACAGGCAGAATGACAACACGTAATACATTTATTTCCGTTAAAATGGATTCCAGCACCTAAGGCATCTACGACTTTCGTCCGTCTTCGCCAAAGGCTACGACGCGACAGGCTGGAATGACAACAAGTGCATTATTCTTTCGTTTCGGCGAGACGTTTTTTTAGTATTTCGTATACCGTAACGGGGATCAGCTTTGAGACGTCTCCGCCGAGGATCGCGACGTCGCGAACCATCGTTGAGTTTACGAACCCGAACTCTTCGCTGGTCATGATAAAAACCGTTTCTACACCGGCGACGGATCGGTTGGTCATTGCCATCTGGAACTCGTACTGGACGTCGGTTAGATTTCTCATGCCTCGAAGCATGACATCGGCGCCGACCTCCTTTGCGTAACTGACGGTAAGGGTGTTATACTTTTCAACAGTCACGCGTGGTATGTCCTTTACAAGCTCCCTGATCATATCGACTCGCTGGTCAGGAGTGAACAGCTCTTTCTTTTGCGGGTTTTGGCCGACGGCAACGATTAACTGATCGAAAAGTTTAGCGCCTCTTCCAATAACATCGAGGTGTCCGTTAGTGATCGGATCAAAAGAGCCGGGGAAAATCGCTTTTACTGGCTGATGCTTCATAATAACTCTCTATAAATAAATCCTAAATACTAATATCGATCCGCCGTCGCCAAGGCTATGGCGAGACAGGAATCCGAAACAAATTCTAATCTCAAAAGAACTAAATTCTAAACATTATTAGCCTCTTTGAGGCCGCTTCGCAGGCGATGGAGTAACCTCCATCGCGTGGCGGCCGGCTATCACCGGCAACTTTTTATAACTTTCTATGGGTTATACAGTTTTGTCAAAATCCAATGACGAGCTTTCCTTTTCAAGATTTTGCATAAAAGTGTTCATTATTGCAAACCTTTTATTTGCTATCTTGGCGGTGTTTTTAAAATGGAAGCTTTCGGTCAGCCTTGCCTGCCAGTATCCGTAGTCCGCTTTTTTCTTATAGTTGTTTATCAGTTGTGAGATGCTTTTTTTCTGCAGGGCACCGTCCCGTACCTGGTTGAAGACTCCGACAGAGCCGATGTCATCGAGATTTATCGCATCTGATAGTATCTTCGCTTCGTTTAGACGAGTGGTTTTTTCACAGGTCTGGATCAGAATATCGTTTATTTTTTGGATCCTTTTGGTATCGACTACTTTGACGAGCTTTTCGGTGACAACCAGCGTCGAAAGCCTTGCTATCTCCGCAGGGTCGAGATACAGGGCGTCCTTGCTGCCGGCGGCTTGTATCAGGCCCGTCTGGAAGAAATAGACGGCTGCTTTGAGGCAGAAGAGGTCTATGGCCAGATTGGCCCGTTGAATCTCGGCGCTTTGGCAGATGGCGTTTACGTTGCGTTCGATGCGATCGGCGGTGTCCCATAGCCAGTTGTCGGTTTGCCCGTCAAAGGCTGGGGCCCGAAGCACCTGTTTTGCGATCATTTTTATTTCATCGTTATCGGTCATATTAATCATCTCAAATATTGCATGAAAGGGGCACATAGTCAAGAAGATTGTATGCAATATAAGGTCCGATATCACATCCGGCTGGTGAAAACGGCAGAGAACATTGGCTAAAGAGCGTCCGGTAAGGGTATATAGCGGGAAAAACACAAGAAATAGGGAAAACTTTTCAATTATCTCTGTACAATCATCCGATATTCAATGTAGAATGACGTCACGTATATCAAAACTCGATGCTAAGGAATGGCAATGACAGACCACGGAAGAACTTCGCGGGTGATCGCCTCGCTCGTCGCATGTATGACCATCGGCGCACTGGTGCTTATGGCTCTTGACAAACAATCCCTGACAGCCGGGCCTTTTAGCCTTGCCAGTTATACGAATCTCAATCCCGTTGAAAAGATCGCTTCCGAATCGCTTATATCTGAAGCTCAGCACTGGGACTTTGTGGAAGTTTATTACAGCGGAACGACGGCTGGGGATATCAATCAGATCGCAAAGTTTAACGGATTGTCGAGCAGCGAGGATGTGAATTTCCATTTTGTCGTCTGCAACGGCGATAGGGACGGTAATATTGAGTCGACTGTTAAATGGGGTAAGCAGCGGGCGGCACTGCCCGGGCAGGACTGGTTTGGCGACAACCAGACCATCCGTATCTGCGTCGTAGCCGACGGGGTACGAGCGCTGGCGACGGATTGCCAGATCCAAAGAACGACAGACCTGGTAGAAGAGCTCGCACGAGACTTCAACATATCCAAGAAAAAAATCGCATATCCTGCCAACTGGCAGCTTTAATCCGCCAAGGGCGAATCAAGCACGAAATCCGAAACAAATTCTAAATTCAAAACTCAAATGCTTCAAACTCATTAAATCAATGCGTGCAGAAATCCTAAAATACAAAAAATGGGGTGTTTTCAGAACTTTGTGAACAGTGTGGATTTTTGGGCTAAAACGCTTGTAAAGCAACATAATTGCGCACACCAACTCATATTTTGGGTATCACTTTCATCACTTTTTTCAATTTTATAACTTTTTGTGTTGTAATTTTTCTTGCGGGCCGATACTATGTATTGCATAGTATTTATAGAAAGGTATAGATTATGGGATCAGAAGCTCAATATCGTAAGGGATGTGCCCGGACGCTTGTTTTGAAAATACTGTCGGAACGGCCTATGTATGGGTATGAGCTCGCGACGACGCTGGCGAAACGGAGCGAAAATATATTTTCGCTGGGACAGGGGACACTGTATCCGCTGTTGTACTCGCTGGAAAAGAAGGGGCTGATATGCGCTGATAAACAGGTGCGAGATGAAAAGAACGGGAGGAAGCGTCTTTACTATAAACTGACAGGGAAAGGGGCAGCTTCGCTTGAAGAGGACCTGGCGACGTGGTCGGATATTGTTAAGGGGATGACACTGGTGCTGCGAGGTGCGCCATGTTAAATATCGCAGAGTATCTTGATAGAATAATGGAGGTTGCGGACTTGACGCGAAAAGATGGGCGGCGGGTTCGGAACGAACTAGAAAATCATATACAGGAATTGTTATTGGCTGGTGAAAGTAAGGGCTTATCAGAAAGTGAGGTTGCAGAAATGATAGAAAAAGAATTTGGTGACGCAGAAGAGCTTGGGAAAATGATTGCGAAAGCTAAGGGCAGATTTTTGACGTACATGAAGAAGCAAACGAAGAAGACAGCTATTGGTCTTACAGTCGCACTTGTGGTTGCGTTTACGATCAAGGCGGTTGCGTTTGAGGCTTTTCGGGTACCGACCGATGTTGCGTCTCCGAGAGTGCCTGCCAACTCCAGGATTATTGTCAACAAGCTTGCGGAAAATTTTGAAGTTGACGATATTGTAGTGTTTCAACTCGAACAGGGGAAACGCGTCGGTTTGGTTAAGGAAATTGATAAGGCTAAAAATGGTATGATCGTGGTAAGGAAAGGCGAGGAGGATAAGTTCGTCAGCAATGATATAATCGTTGGTAAGGCGGTCTTTTTGTATTTCTGCAAACTTTGAGGGCAATAAATTAGGATTTACACTATTGTTTTTGGGTTTTCTAAGGTTATAATTAGGTTATGAAAACTCTTATATGTTTTGGCTGGCTGGGGGTGGGAATGCTGCTTGGTGTTGTTGGGTGCGGATCGGTGGACGATCTTCTGACCGATGATCCGGACATCCCTGCGATCGGAGCCGAGCAATTAACGGCAGTGCTTTACAGCGAGATCCGTGACCCGAATGCATGTCCGCGAAATAGTTTTACGGTTGGTGAGGTCCCGGCGATAAAGATACAGGGGTGCGGAGGGGGCGAGGTTAGACTTTTAGTCGTTGAGACAGCGGCCGGGCGATTAGTAGTCGGGCAGACCATCCGGCTTAAAAACGGCCGAACCTATTACAGGCCCTTGCCGCATATCCGGCCTGGGAGGTATAAGGTTTCGATGGCAGGGCAAGGGATGCCGCGATCTTCGTATGTGTTTACTGTTAGCGCGATTTAGACAATGCGTGTGCTAAAGCACACGCTACGGTGTGACACAAGTTTTCGTTAAACGTGAATTCGGCGCCTTGGCGGGAATGACAGGTCGTGACATCATTTTTTATCGCCCATCCCTTTGCTTCGCAAAAGGCTACCACCCATATGTTAAGTGGAACTGAGCTTCTTCCATCCTTTTCCTTCAGAAAAGGCGCCTAGGGCAAGGGGTGCCGAACGCTTCGTATGCTTTTACTGTTATCGCGATTTAGATAACGCGCGTGCTAAAGCACACGCTACGGTGTGACACAGGGTTTCGTTTTCATCACATCTCCCGTTTAAATAGAATTTACTTCAAGCTGGAGTATTATAACATAATGGAGTCGCATTTAGTCAGAATTACAGGAGGATATCAGGCAGGCAATCAAGGTATTGATAGAAACTGCTTAAAAGCTGTTTCTGAGAGATTCTGGCCCTTATCTTTCCTTAGGTGTAATAAGTTATAACAAGACAAACAAGCAAATTTGTTGGCAAAACAGGTTCAGAATCATCCTGAAATCAGTTTTTTTGAACCTTTTGCATGTGAAAAAGGACTATAATACAGACCGCTTATAGTAAGATAGTAAGGTGGCTCAAGGCATACTATCATTATTTTAGACATCAATAACATGAGGCGTATATGGAAGAAGATAAGTTACAAGATGGCATTTTGGTTCTTCGCTGCCAGAGACAGGACGAATCAGCTTTTCGAGAATTGGTAACTCGCTGGGAACCACATTTGTATTACTATCTGCTTCGTATCATCGGCAACAGCAATGCTGTCCGGGATGTTCTTCAGGAAACTTGGTTGGCTGTGTTCAAGAGTATCCGCAAGTTAAAAGAGCCCCTTAGCTTTCCAGCATGGCTGTATCGGATTGGTCACAATAAAGCTGTAAATTGGCTTCAAAAGGAAAATAAATACATTCAAATGACAAATGAGCAGATAACTGAATATTCAGAAGACAGTGCTCTTATTCCCACTGGTGAGGAACAGGCAGAACTTGTCCATAAACTGTTGGGTAAACTAAAATTAGTTCATCGGGAAGTATTAACTTTATATTTTCTTGAGGGTTTTTCGATTAGAGAAATGGCTCAGATTGTTGGAGTTTCAGAAGGCACAATAAAATCACGTTTATATTATGCGAAAAACAAATCCCATGAAGTATCGAAAGGAATGGACAATGTCTGAATCTAAAAAAAGAAAAGAGTTTGCTAAAAACCTGCTAGCACAGGACCCACCACCGACCGACGAGCCATTACGCCGCAATGAAGAGCTCTTCAAAAAACTTAAACACCGTGCTTGTCTGCAAAAAGCGGTTATTATAGCAATTTTTATTGTAATATATTTTGTTGCCTTTTGGGCATTTATGTTGAGTGGCTCCACCGATAACATGATCCACTCTATTTGCTGGGGAACAGTCTCATTACACATTGCGCTATGGTCTCTCGTGTACATTCTCCGAGGAAATTGTATGAACATGGAGGACTTAATAGAAAAAAATTTCGACAATGATGAAAGGCGTAAATACAAAAATCAGAACTTATTCCTTGCTGTTTTGGCAATTATAATGTTCATCTTTAACAGCATTATGCTATATCGTTCTTTCTTTCTTGTTGATCCCCTGCGAGCGGTTCAGAAGACTATGGGTATTTTGTGGCCCGCGATATTTCTTCTCATTTACTACTCACTTCGAATAGCCTCACTCATTGAAATATTCTGGTTTGAATACAAAAAAATGGAGTTAAGCATAACTAAACCCAAAGACGAAAAGTCAGAAACTCAGCATGATTGATACCGCGAAGGGACTCAAACTATCAACCTTCGGTACGCAATTATTTGCTCTTTACCTCTGCCTTGATCTCGTCTATGCCGAAGGGCATCAAAATAAGCAACAGCAACTAATTTATAAATGACAATATGCTTTTCTCTAAAAGGACAATCTGATGAAATGGGAATACAAAACAGTTAAGGTTGATACAACAGGTTTTTCTGGTGGAAAGTTTGATGAGAATTCATTCGAACAAATTCTAAATGGGTTGGGACAACAAGGGTGGAAACTTGCCAATACTTTTACTACTAATCAGGAATTTGGTTCATCGAGACACATTGTAGCTATATTAAAACGCCCCATAGAATAAGGAGAATGAAATGCACTATTCAGACGATCAATGGCTTGCAGGGGCAACGCTTGTGCGAATGAACGCGGTGCTGACAGGGACGGCTGAGGTCAATTTTACGAGTGACGATTTCATACTTCCTTCTGAGTCAACCGCGGCAAGTCGTACCCTTGACAAACTTGATCAGCAATTGCGGATGCAAGACAAAAATATGAACAGATGGAACCCTGAAGGAAAGAAAGCGGACAAATAGCGGTGTTTGGATACGGTGCCGGGTTTTGGTAAATTTTCTTGACAAAACGGGGTGTCCGGCGCAGATTTTAGGTGTATTTAGTGAAAATTTCAAATTAATCTGTAATGTTTTTTCGGTGTGCGCGTCTATTTATATAGTTCTGGTACAGTAAAGATCGGTCGGTGATTTGGTTGTGACCGTGAAATTTAATGAGAAAATTGTCTTTAGATGTCATTTTTAAAACGAAAGGGAATATTATGAAAACTCAAAAACTGTTAATTGGCCTGGTTATTTTACTATCTGTCATTTCTGTTGGCTCTGATTGTTTGGCTGGGGCGGGTGATAAGATCGATCTGAAGCTTAATCTTACGGCTGGCCAGAAGTTTGGCTCTAAAACAATAGTATCCCAAAAAGTATCGCAAACTATGAACGGTCAGGCTATTACTTCGGCACAGGATATAACAATAGAAGTCATCTCAGAAGTTCTGTCAGTTGATGCTGAAAACATCGCAACCGTTAAAATGACCTACGAAAGTTTCAGGGCCAAAGGCTCGGTTAGCTCGCCGGGCGGTTCGTTCGAATACGATTCAGATAATCCGACAGCGGATCCCAATAATCCACAGGCTGCGATGATGTCCCAAATGTTCAATCGCATGAAGGGTGTGGAGTTTGTCATGAAGCTTTCGGATAAAGGTCAGATCGTTGACGTCGAGGGCTTTGACGAAATGCTGGAAAAGATGTTTTCGGTAATGGAAGACCCTGAACAAGCAAAAGCAATGATTGATATGATGAAAAATATTATGAGCGAAGATAAGCTGAAAGAGATGAACAGCGAGATGTTTGCGACTTTTCCGGATGGTGCTGTCGGTATCGGTGATATGTGGGATAACATAATCAGCGTCGGCGGGGCGGGTATGCCAATCGATATCGATACGACATATATGCTGAAAGAGCGTAAGGACGGGGTAGCTGTTCTTGGGGTGACGTCGAAAATGGATATGGGCAACGAAGATTCTAAGCTTATCGAAGTTGAGGGTATGAAAATGAATATGCAACTTACCGGTACGCAAAACGGGACGATGAAAATAGATGAAGCAACCGGCTGGGTTATAGGCGGTGAGACGACGATGAACTTTTCCGGTTCTGTGAAAATACTTCCGAGCGAACATATGCCGGAAGGGATGACTATTCCGATGACGATAGAGGGGACGACTATGGTCGAGCCTTTCGATCTGCCTTAGGGGCATGTTGCTCGAACACATTACGACCAAACGAAGTTTGGGTTTTGGTCCGTGGAACGACAAAGAGGTAATAAAAAAGGCCGGGTGCGTTAACACATCCGGCCTTTTGTTTTTGTGTTACTTTTTTACAGATCGTATGGGCTTACCATGTCTCCTGATTTTGCCTGGAGGTCGGCAAGTCTTTTGCGGATACGGTCGAATACATCGTGAACGATCTTCGGAGTGTCGGCTACCTTGGCTTTATAAATTGCCTCGACACGGTCGATCTTTGCGAGCAGGTTCGGAACGCGAACGGTGAACTGCTCGATGTATTCTTCCCTGGTGTAATCCTTGCTCAGTTTTTCCTTAAACAGCTTTGCAAGGTCCTCGTACATTGGGATGTAACCTGTCGGGGTCCTGATGGCTTCGACGTCGCCGTTAACCCTAAGCTCTGCCCAGAGGATCCAGACGGTTTTGTCGAGTATGTCGTTTAGGTATTTGCCATCTGCATTCTTCAAGAAATAGTTTGTCGAGAAGATCGGGGGAGCGATCTTTACGTCCTTTGCGAAATCGAGATTGTTCTGTATGTATCTTCCGAGTGGGACAGCAACGAAGTCCTGGTTTGCCATGATGTTGAAGGTTCTTACGCCTTCTGCGCCGAGTGTAGCAGCGGTTGTCTCTGACTCGATAGATGCGCCCTTTGAGACAATGCCCTCCTCCCAATCAAACGCCTGTTCGACGGGTACGAGTGTGTCAGAATCACGACCACCATAGATTATGCCGCCGACGGGGACGCCGTTAGGACAGTTGTATTCGGGGTCTGCATTGTCAAGGTCGGCGATCTTTACGGTGTAACGAGCGTTCTTATGCGAAGGTGTTACTTCGGTCATGCTCGGGTTCCATTCGCCTTGATAGTTGACACCCTTTACATTGATGTCCGAACCCATGCCAAGCCAGTATGGCTTATTGTTTTCGCCGATGAGTACGTTTCCAAAGATGACTTCGCCTTCTTTTGTGAGGCATTCGTAGATGACGGGATCGTCGTCCGGGTTTACGTCGCGGATGATGCCGAAGATGCCGTTCTCGACGTTAACACAACGCATTACGCCGTCTTTGTTCCTTAGGTATGCAATGTCGTCGCCGATGATGGTTTGGCCGGGGATCATTGCGGTCGATGTCTTTCCGCAAGCTGACGGGAAAGCACCGGCGAAGTATGTAACTCTGCCATTGGGGCCGTGTGCGCCCATGACGAACATGTGCTCAGCGAGCCAGCCTTCGTTTGAAGATTTGTTGATAGCAAGGCGAAGGGCGAGCTTTTTCAGGCCGACGGTGTTACCGGCGTACTGGGTGTTGGTCGAATAAACGATGTTGTCGTCGAGGTCCATGTATACTCTTCTTTTGTCAACGTTTTTGCTGACGTAATTTTCAAGTTCGCCTGCGGTGTGCATGAATCTAAAGAACTCTGGCGAATCGCCGAGTTTCTTGAACTGCTCGTAGCCTGTGCGGTAAAGCATTGTTTCGCTGTGTACTACGTATGCAGAGTCTGTGACCTGTACACATGAGATGGAAAACTCTGAGTCTGTTGGTCCGAGGCAGAAGAAAGCTACCAGCATCTGTTTGCCGGTCATCGAACCTTTGAAGATTTCGCGGACTTCTGCGGTTCCTTCTTCTTTGTCCATTTGGTTTAGGCTCTCGCCAAGGTCAGTTCCTTTTGCTACGAGATATTTAGTGTTTGCTTTGTCACGTGCCTGATCCTTTGGGCCGTCGAAGTGGTATGTGTGTCCCCTGGTTGGCAGGGGTTTCTCTTCGCCATTGGTCAGCGAGAGCTGCTTTATATAGTCGGTATCGTCGGTTGAGTCAGTGCAGACGTAAACCGAGTCCGGTGTAGTCAGTTCGATTGCATCGGCGATAAAGTCGTGCATCTTTGGGTTAGCCAGAGCTATGAGCTTTTCAAAGTGCTCTGGAGACAGTTTTTCCTGTAAAATTTTCTTTGTGTTTTCCATTTTTCCTTTCCAATCAGTTAACATTGCTTGATTATCGCTCAGTGTAGAGCCACGCAATGATAAGGTGTAATGGATCGGCTGTCAAGGTGATTTTATCGGGCCTGGCGGCGTAAGCCTTGCTTTTGATGGAATTTATCGCTGGTATTGGTCGAAAAGAGGGTTTTTAGTATGCGGCGACTCGCATTGCCTGGCGGTTTCCTTCGCTTAGTGTGAAGCGGACTTTCTGGCCCTCCTCGAGGCCGTCGAGTTCTGAATAGCTTACATAGATGTCATCTCCGCCAGCATCGGGGGTGATGAACCCAAACCCTTTTTGCTCGCTGATCCAATCTACTAGGCCGGTGTGCAAAATTTCCCTCCAATCTTCTTGTTTTACGATTTACGTTCTGCGATCTTGAATATTATCTCCTATCTTATTTATCGGCTAAATAGCGACTTTGAGAACAGAAAAATCACCCTGCTAATTGAATATAAAATGTATTCTTAGGGGTTTTTCTGTCATGATGGCAGGATGACATGAAATGGCAGATGGCCGTGGTTATTACGCAAAACACGTAAAGCCTTGTTGTTCCTGCAGTTAGAAGCTATACTGGTTCGTAGGGATTTCTGGCACATTATTTGCGGTATGTGTTGGTATTGGTATTGTTGTTGGTTAAAATTGCTTGAGATTTTTGAGAATTAGGGCATAATCTGTAAAAAGCGATAGTTTTGAAAGGAGCACTAAAGAATGAAAATCCGACCATTGGATGATAAGATCCTTGTAGCACGTCTTGAAGCAGAGTCAGTAACGGCAGGTGGTATCGTATTGCCGGAGTCTGCCAAGGAACGACCCCAAAGAGGAAAAGTGGTAAGCGTAGGCGCCGGCAGAATGAGCAAGGACGGCAGCCGATGCAAGCCTCAGGTCAAAAAAGGTGACGAGGTTCTGTTTACCAGCTATGCCGGAACCGAGATCAAGCTCGACGGCAAAGAGTATATGATCATGGAAGAGAGCGACGTGATGGCGATCTTGCAATAACTCGTTTCACGAGTTATTGCAGTAGATAGATATTAGATGATAGATATTAGTAATGGTATCGCCTTCGGCGATGCTTATTAATTTTTGGAGACACCCTTGAGGGTGATAACTGCCGCGAGTATAGGTGTTCTTTTATTAACACCAGTAACCGCGACCTAAGATAATTAAAACCATAAAATTGGAGAACGAAAATGGCAGCAAAAAAGATAGCGTTTGATACCGAGGCACGAGCGGCGATCCGCGAAGGTGTTAAGAAACTTGCAGCGGCGGTAAAGATCACGCTGGGCCCGTGCGGGCGAAATGTAATACTGGAAAAATCATACGGTTCGCCTACGGTTACCAAAGACGGCGTAACGGTTGCTAAAGAGATCGAGCTTGAAGACGCGTATGAGAACATGGGCGCACAGATGGTAAAGGAAGTCGCATCCAAGACATCCAACGTTGCGGGTGACGGAACGACAACAGCTACGATCCTTAGCGAGGCGATTTTTGACGAAGGATTAAAGAACATCACCGCAGGCGCCAACCCGATGCAGGTTAAGAAGGGCATCGATAAGGCAGTGGCTATGATAGTTGACACACTGGCGGAAAAAAGCATTCAGATCACATCGACCAAGCAGATCGAACAGGTTGCGGCGTGCTCTGCAAACCAGGACGCCGAGATCGGCAAGACGATGGCGGTAGCAATGGACAAGGTCGGCAAGGACGGGGTTATTACCGTCGAAGAAGGCCAGTCGCTGGAGACGGTTGTCGAACTGCTGGAAGGTATGCAGTTTGATAAGGGATACCTTAGCCCGCACTTTATCACTAATCCCGAGAGCATGACGGTCGAGCTTGATAAGCCTTTTGTCCTTATCTTTGAAAAGAAGATCACGACGGTTAAGTCGCTGGTACCTGTGTTAGAGCAGGTTGCCAAGAAGGGGAGGCCCTTGTTTATTATCGCCGAAGACGTAGAGGGCGAGGCACTTGCAACGCTGGTTATCAACAAGCTTCGCGGGACGCTGCAGATCGCGGCGGTAAAAGCTCCCGGGTTTGGCGACAGGCGTAAAGCACTGCTGCAAGACATCGCATTATTAACTGGCGGACAGGCAATCTTTGAGGATCTTGGAATCGATATCGAAAAGCTTGAGCTGGCACAGCTTGGGCAAGCGAAAAAAGTGACGATCGACAAGGACTCGACGACGATCATCGAAGGTGCCGGCAAAAGCGCTGACATTAAGGCCCGCATCGATCAGATCAAAAACGAGATCGAGATTTCGACGAGCGAATACGATGTTGAGAAGCTGCAGGAACGCCTTGCGAAACTGGCCGGCGGAGTTGCACAGATAAACGTAGGCGCCGCTACCGAAGCTGAGATGAAAGAAAAGAAGGCACGCGTTGAAGATGCACTGCATGCGTGCAGAGCGGCGGTCGAAGAAGGGCTGTTGCCGGGCGGCGGAATATCTTCGCTGAAGGTGCTTGGCGGGCTCGATAAAATAAAATGCAGCGGCGACGAAAAGGTTGGCGTCGATATCGTACGACGTGCGGTGCTTGCACCGATCAAACAGATCGCAACCAACGCAGGGCTGGATGGGTCGATCATTGCACAGAAGGTGCTTGAAAATGACGATTTTAATTTCGGCTATGACGCTCTTGGCAAAAGGTATGGCGACATGATAAAGTTTGGCGTTATCGTGCCTACGAAAGTGGAAAGGACAGCGTTGCAAAACGGTGCATCTATCGCTTCGCTACTGCTGACGACGGACGCTATTGTAAGCGAGATACCGGAAAAGAAAGATGCAATGCCTCCGATGCCGGGCGGTATGATGTAACATCCTTGCAGGATGTTACTAGCGTATAGCGGGCGGCGTTTAGCGTATAGCCGCCTGCGGCGGTACTGACCTGCGGTCAGTTCGGGGTTGCTGCAAGTTGTAAATTTAAAGGCGGGCTGCTTTTGTGGGCTTGCTTATTTAAGGAGTATGCGATGTTTAAATGTTGTTCGAGTCAGTTTTCACAGGCGACTAAAAGTGTGGCTGGATGGATATTGAGCGGCGGAATAGCTCTTATATGTTTCGGTGCGTTGATAATCGCACTTCAACCGATCATTATAATTCTAGTGGCGGGTTTTTTCTTTCTTGCAGGCACATCGACTATTCTTTATGCAATACGTTTGTTCTTTACCGCTTGGCGTATGGGCAAGTCCGGGAGTGCAGGGCGAGAAAACGTGCGGATACACGATCCGAGCGAACACGTCTAAGCTGCATTAACAACAATGCCGCTTAAATTCTAAGCACGAAACTCGAAATCCTAAACAAGCATTAATGACTGAAATGCAAATGTTCTAAACGGTTCCGGCTAAGGCCGGAATAGGGTTTTAAGAATTTGGATATTAGGATTCCGTATTTGAACAAGGCTTTCTTGCGATCAATAGCTCCATTACCAGTCAGATGAAGGTTTTACAGGTTCGTACCTCGTTGGTGAGTTTTTTTTGCGGGTTTTTTGATATTTGGTGGATGATTGTTGACACGGGGATTTTGGAGGCTTAAACTACTGCAAGTTGGGAAGCAGCAAAAAACATAAATCCTTTGTTATGGAGAACCAAATGGATCCTTCAATTTTCAAAGCCTACGATATACGGGGACTTTATCAGGAACAGCTTGACGAAGAGGCTGCCTGGAAGATCGGTCATGCAGCGGCCCAGTTCCTTCGCTCGCTGCTTAGGGGTTATGAGCGCGGCCAGGCGAATGCCCAGAGTGTTTGTGTGGCTCGCGATATGCGAACGCACAGCCCATCGCTTACCAAAGCGCTTATCGAAGGTATGAACGCGACGGGGGCAAACGTGATCGACGTCGGTATGATCGATACGCCGCAGATGTATTTTGCGATCAACCATCTTGGTACGTGCGGTGGTGTAATGGTGACGGCTTCTCACAATGCGGCTCAGTATAACGGCTTTAAGATATCCGGCTTGGGCGCGAAACCTGTCGGCGTAGATACCGGCTTAAAAGAAATAAAACACATCGCAACGGCATTGCTGCATACCAAAGGTGTCGTCAACGGTTCTGTTGAAAGTTTTGACATCACAGCCGATTACAGGAACCATGTTTTGAAGTTTTACGAACCGGGCATCCGTCCGCTGAAATTCGTTGTCGATGCCTCCAACGGAATGGCAGGCAAATCGATACCTGAAATATTCGAAGGTATGGACGCACCGATCGAGATCATCCCGATCAACTTCAAACATGACGGCATTTTCAAGCACGATCCGAACCCGCTGGTGGAAGCGAACCTGCAAGAACTTAAAGAGACTATTGCAAGCGAAGGTGCTGATTTCGGCGTTTGCTTTGACGGCGATGCAGATCGGCTAATGATGGTTGACGAGCAGGGGACGAATATCAGCTGCGATCTTTTGACGTCGCTGATGGTTCCGTATTTCCTGAAGACGAACCCAAAGTCTGCGATTATCTACGATCTTCGCAGCAGCCATGTTGTTCAGGAAGAGGTTATTAAATATGGCGGTACGCCGCGACGTGAGCGTGTGGGTCATTCGTTTATGAAAAAGACGCTGCGTGATACCCATGCGGTGTTCGGCGGTGAGCTTAGCGGGCATTTCTATTACAGGGATAACTTCTTTGCGGACTCGGGGATGATAACGCTTGTGCATATGCTTAATATCGTAGGGCACAGCGATCAAACGGTCAGCGAGATGATCGCACCGCTTAGAAGGTACAGTGCCAGCGGCGAGATCAACTTTGAGGTTGACGATAAAGAAGGCACCATGAATGAGCTTGGCAAAAAGTACAGCGACGGTCAGCAGGACGACCTTGACGGTGTCACCATCCAGCTTAAGGACTGGTGGTTCAATGTTCGCCCGAGCAACACCGAGCCGCTGCTGAGGCTTAACGTCGAGGCCAAGACGCCTGAGATGCTCGACAAGAAGCTGGGTGAGCTTAAAAGCTTCCTCGGCGAACCGGTGGACCACTAACTGCCTTTCCGGCATCACTAAAGCTCTGCCGCGACAGGTGGGTAGATAAGATCGTGGTTCGTTTGCTTGTTATGCAATGGATCTGTTGCGTAACAACACGGCCAAAGGTTGTTTGACCGTGCCGCCCTATGCGATAAAAGTCTAAACGGATAAGGGATATGATGCGCTTTACACGCAGGGATTTTTTGAAGACATCGGGATCAAGTGCGGCGGCGTTATTGCTTGGCGGCTGTGTTGAGGAACTTAACATTCAATCTAATGGGGGCGGCAGGAGACCGAACTTTCTTTTTGTACTGGTTGACGATCTTGGGTGGGCGGACCTTAGCTGTTTTGGAAGCAATTTCTATGAAACGCCAAATATTGACAGACTGGCTTTGGAAGGAATGAAGTTTACGAGTGGCTATGCGGCGTGTCCCGTGTGTTCTCCGACTCGCGCCAGTATTATGACCGGTAAATATCCAGCCCGGACGAATACGACAGACTGGTTCGGTGCACCTCAACCTAAAACGGTATACAAGCACTGGACTAAAAACAAGCCCCTTCTGCCTGCTCCTTACAATGAAAAAATGGAACTCGAAGAGATTACACTTGCAGAAACCTTAAAAGAGGAGGGCTATAATACATTCTTTGCAGGCAAATGGCACCTTGGGCCTACGGCAGAGTTCTGGCCGGAAAAACAAGGATTTGACATCAATAAGGGGGGCTGGTTAAGAGGTGGTCCGTATGGACCGGGGAAGTATTTTGTCCCTTATGGAAACCCTCGACTGGAAGATGGTCCCGAAGGCGAACATCTGCCGGACAGGCTTGCAACAGAAACTGTAAAGTTTATCGAAGATAATAAGGAAGGTCTCTTCCTGGCCTACCTTTCATTCTATTCAGTACACACGCCCTTGATAAGCCGAAACGACTTGAAAGAAAAGTATCTTAAGAAAGCTAAGGTTTTGGGAATTGAAGAAGGAAAATGGGGGGTAGAAGGTGATCGTAAAGCACGTCTAACGCAGAATCATGCTGTATATGGGGGTATGGTCGAAGCAATGGATATGGCAGTTGGAAAGGTGTTGGCCAAGATCAAAAAACTCAGGCTTGACGGTGACACTGTCGTTGTGTTCTTTTCAGATAATGGAGGCCTCAGTACATCAGAAGGACATCCTACAAGTAATCTGCCTTTGCGCGGCGGTAAAGGCTGGTTGTACGAAGGCGGGATACGCGAACCGATGATCGTTAAGTGGCCAGGTGTAACGAAAGCGGGAAGCGTTTGCGACGAGCCTGTTACAAGCACAGATTTTTATCCGACAATTTTGGAAATGTCCGGAATAAAATCAAAGCCAAATCAACATGTCGATGGTGTCAGTTTTGTGCCGCTGCTGAAAGGCCACAGGATGGATCGCGGTGCAATATACTGGCACTATCCACACTACGGCAACCAGGGCAGTTCACCCGGAGCAGCAATCCGTAAAGGAAGGTGGAAGCTTATAGAGTGGTTTGAGGACGGGCGGCTGGAATTGTATGACCTTAGAAATGATATTGGCGAGAAAAATGACCTGGCGAAAAAGCGGCCGGGCAAGGCCAGGCAAATGCACGAAATGCTAAAGGCATGGCAGAAAAAAATGGGGGCAAAGATGCCCAGGCCAAATCCAAATTACAAACCGGCAAAATAATAATGAAAGGAATAAACGTATGCGTTTTACACGAAGGGATTTTTTGAAGGCATCGGGAGCCGGGGCGATCTCACTGTCGCTTGGCGGATGCATCGAGGGAACAGGCAAACAAGCTAAATCGTCGGGTAAGCGACCTAACATACTTTGGATCAGCACCGAAGACATCAGTTCGCACATCGGCTGTTATGGTGACGAGAATGCTATCACTCCTAACATCGACAAAATCGCCAAAGAGGGCGTTCGGTATACGCAGGCGTTTACGGTTCACGGCGTGTGTGCTCCGAACAGGACAGGGATAATAATGGGGATGTATCCGAGCAGCCTTGGTGCGTGTGATATGCGATGCAGGGCGTCGAGGCCATCGGCGACAAAAGGCTTCCCGGAATACCTCAGGGAAGCGGGATACTACTGCACGAACAATTCAAAAACGGATTATAACTTTTCTAATCCACCAATGCAATCGTGGAACGAGTCGAGCAGGAAGGCTCACTGGAAGAACGGTCCGGAAGGGGCGCCGTTCTTTGCGGTGTTCAATTTTACCGGAACACATGAATCGAGGCTTTGGAGCAGTGCGAAGTTTGACAAGTCGCACCCGGGGCGACTAAAGAAATCCGAGTGGCAAAAGCCGGAGAACATGACGGTTCCGCCGATCTATCCGGATACGCCTGCGGTGCGTCGCGATCTTGCAAGGCTAAACGAGGCTATTACGGAGTTCGATTATTTTGTGGCTGATAAGCTCGACGAGCTAAAGCAGGCGGGGCTTTACGAAGATACGATAATTTTCATCTGGTCTGATCACGGCGACGGCCTGCCGCGTGCGAAGCGTTGGCTTTACGATTCGGGGACGCTGGTGCCGATTATTGTTCGCGTGCCTGAACAGTTCAGGATCAACCGCCAGGGACAGGCGAACACAACCGACGACCAACTGGTAAACTCTATCGATCTTGGTCCGACGACGCTGAACCTTGCGGGGGTAAAAGTTCCGGAGCACATGCAGGGTCAGGCTTTTCTTGGACGGCGATTGCCTGCGAAACGGAAATATATTTTCGGAGCGCGCGGGCGCATTGACGAGATATATGACATGGTGCGTTCGGTTCGTGACCAGCGGTATCGTTATGTTCGCAACTTTATGCCGTTCGTTCCTTATCTGCCGTTCCTTAGCTATGCGGAAAAGTGTAACACGATGAAGGAGATGCGTCGGCTGTATGCGGAGGGTAAGCTTAACGATGTGCAGGCGCAGTGGATGGCGGATCGCAGGCCGGCTGAGGAGCTTTACGATCTTGAAAATGATCCGTGGGAGACGAAGAATCTTGCCGACAACGCGAAGTATGCCGGCATTAAAAAGCATCTTGCAAAAGTGCTTAATGAGTGGATGATCGAGACGCGAGACGCCGGGCTGATACCAGAGCCGATGAAAAGGGCACTGGCCAAAGAGCTTGGAAGCGAACATGCGATACTTAACAGCAAAGGCGGCAAAGAGCGAACGAAGAAACTGTTACAACTTGCGACAATCGCATCAAAACCTAATGCGGCGGACAGAAAAATATTGTACAAAGCTTTGGCAAGCGATGACGCTGCTGCGAGGTATTGGGCCATTACCGCGATAGGCCAGCTTTCACCGAGGAGCGATGCTGAGAAACTGAGAACAGCAGCTGACGATGACGACCTTAGTGTTAGTGTGGCTGCGGCGAAGGGGTTGGGTTGGGCTGGCTACACAAAAGAGGCAGCCGGGGCGATCGAAAAGAAGCTTATGGATTTTGACAGGCCGGAAGTAGAACTGCATTTTGCGCTGGATGCCCTGGAGAGAATAGGCGACGATGCTAAGATCGCGATAGGCACTGTTAAAAAACTCAACAAGGCCAGGCCGAAAACCAAATATATAAACAGGGTCGCAAAGCGCCTTATCGATAAGTTTAAGTAGCACGCCGCTGTTATTTCAGGAAGGGGTTGTGCTGCTTTTCTCTTTCGATGGTTGTTTCCGGCCCGTGTCCTGTATAGACAATCGTTTCGTCCGGCAAGTTCAAAAGTTTTGTCCTTATCGAGCTGATAAGTGTCTCGGTGCTCCCGCCTGGGAAATCGGTCCTTCCGATGGAACTGTCGAACAGCGTATCGCCAGCGAAGAGTATGCCACCGTCTTTTGCATAAAGGCTCATCCCGCCAGGCGTGTGTCCGGGTGTGTGGATGACGGTTAGCTCGACGCCTGCAAAGTTTACCGTATCGCCGTTGATAACGAATTGGTCAGCGGGGTCTGCGGTAAAGGACATACCCATCATCGCCGAAAGATTCTTCATCGGATCGGTGAGCCCTTCGGCATCATCTTCGTGAGCGACGATCTTCATATCGGGATAGCTTTTACGCAGATCCTTTAGCCCGAAGATGTGGTCGATGTGTGTGTGCGTCAGGATGACTGCGACGGGGTTAAGGCTGTTTTCTTCAAGGTACTCCAGCATCGGCTCGGGTGATATGCCGGCGTCTATAATAACACAATCTTTTGCACTGTCGTCTGCGCGAACGCAAAAGCAGTTCGTTTCATAATCACCAAGCACTAACGTTTTGATATCCATGCTAATACACCATTGTCTGAAAAATTTAAGCTCTATTTATCGGGAGGGATTCTATCACAGAATGCCGGCTTTGACAAGCACATTTGAAAACACTCCTTGAAAATCACAGCCAATCGGATATAATCGGCGAAAACACTAATTACACCTTTTGTTGAAAGGATTTACCGTAATGCCTCTTCTTACCGTTATCGCCATTACTTGCTTTTTTGTCTACCTTATCACGCTTTTAGCACGTATTGTAAAAGCATTAGAGCACATTGCCGAAAAGACCGGCAAAACCGCGCAGATGCTTGAGCGAATGGTCGATAAGCTTGAATCGGCTGGCAGCAACCTTCCGCCTGCGGAATAATGATTAAAAAAGATTTTCCTTGCAATTTATTTTGCCGGACGATATACTCGGTGTCAAGTATCGTAGATTCTATAATATTATCATCCGGGCAATAATACTTTACAAGAAGGAGCGAGTGATAAAAGACTCACACTGCACTTTGATCGGTCAAACGCTGTTTATATCTATGGCGGTCTTCGCCCTGTCGTCAACGGCATGGGGGTATTGCGACGCTGACGGAGGTTCGTGGCCATACTCGAACGGGGAATACATCTATCGCGTCATTTTTAGAGAAAGCAGTACAGGGAGTGTTGTACTCGATTCGGGACTAACCTTGAACAGCGGATACTACCTTAACAACAGCAGCTGGACCCTGGAGGTCGGAAAGACCTACGACTTTGATATTACGCCTTCTATCGGGTCCGGGGCTGGTTTTTGGAACGGTGACCGGCTTGTGATCTGGGTAGACTGGACCAAGGACGGCGATTTTAACGATTCGGGAGACTTCTGTTATGCAAAAACACTTTGGTCAGGGAATGCTCCTGTTTTTAGCGGAAGCATAACCGTCCCGGACAACGCTGCCGGAGATATAACTCGAATGCGCATAAGGCTCTACGATACATATTACAACTTTCAAGATGATCCATGCGGTTCTACAGTTTTTGGCGAGGTCGAGGATTATAACTTTACGGTAAAAACCAATACGGGCTCTGTAGCCGGAATAAAGTTTGACGATATCGACGGTGACGGTGTAAAGGACGCCGGCGAACCTGGACTGTCCGGCTGGGAAATATACATCGATGAGAACGGCAACAGCCTGCACGATTACGGCGAACCGAACGATATTACCGACGCAACCGGCTACTACAAGCTCATAGATGTTGACGCAGAGCTTCCGACTTGCACCGTAGCAGAGACTATGAAAAGCGGCTGGAGGCAAACCTTCCCCGGCGGTGATGAAACGCACGTGCTAACCATGGATCCTAACGCAATACACACGAACATCAATTTCGGAAATACAACACAGCCGTTAATAGTCACAGTGACGCTGTCGGGCTATGTGACTATGGACGACGGAACAGCTATGGAAGGTATACAGGTGAACCTTGATTTTGACGGGAACACTACCATAACCGACTTTGAGGGTTATTATCAATTCGAGCTGGATGCTCCGTGGACCGGAACCGCGCAAATTGTACTGCCGGATCGATGGTATTCGCACTTACCCATACTGCATGAAAATATCACAACAGACATAACAGAGGATTTTGTTTGTTATTATCAGTATGACGGAGGTGACGGAAGCGCAGGCGATCCCTATCAAATAAGAACCGCAGAGCAGCTAAACATGATCGGGCATATGCCAAGTCACTGGGACGATCACTTTGTTCTAACGGCAGATATTGACATGTCGAGTTACAACTATTCTCGCTCGCTTATTCCTTATCATTTACCAACTCCGCCATCTGTGCCATTTACAGGTACTTTCGACGGGGACGGACATGTTATAAAGAACCTGACGATAGATGTTCCTGTGTCCGGCCGAGATACTGGAATGTTTGAAAAGCTTTCAGGCACAGTTAAAGACCTCGGGCTTGTGGATGTATCGATAACGAACGATAGCGACATCCGTTCAACCGGTGCTCTGGCTGCTATTAACGAAGGGGAAATATTAAGATGTTATTCTACCGGACAGGTAAGCGGTAATCCAAAAGTCGGCGGACTTGTAGGCAATAACTTTGGCGACGTAACAGACTGTTATTCCGAAGCAGAGGTCTATGGAAATATAGAAGTTGGCGGACTTATCGGATGTAACTGGGACGCTGATATCACAAATTGTTATGCGACCGGTCAGGTGTCGGGAACTTCTGAAATTGGCGGGCTGTTAGGAATAAAATATAGTGGAACAATAACAAACTCTTTTTGGGACAGCGAAATTGGCGGTCCCGATAATGGTTTGGGAATTCCATACAACACCGAATTTATGCAGACATATAGCACGTACACCAGTTGGGATTTTGAGAATGTCTGGGATATGTGCGACGGTAGCTATCCTCGTTTACAATGGCAGCCGCGAAACATCGCTGACATCGTATGCCCTGACGGCGTGGAGATAAACGACCTTATCACGTTATGCGACGAATGGCTCAGCGGCCATAAGGCTTCCGACATCGCACCGGACGATTGCGACGGGTTTGTAGACTACTACGACTGGGCGATATTCGCCGGGGCATGGCTAGGCATAAACGGCGACGGAAACTATAACGCAGCCTGCGACATCTGGCCCGTTGGCGGTGACGACTCGATAGACATTAACGACCTGGGCATCTTTATAAACGACTGGCTAAGCCACAGCGCCTGTCTTGCCGACATTGCAGACGACGGATGCGACGGCTTTGTAAACTACTACGACTGGACGATATTCGCATCGGCATGGCTAAGCACCGACACTGACGGCAACTGGAACGCGACTTGCGACATCTGGCCCGCAGGCGGTGACGGCGTGATAGATGCAGGCGACCTGAACATATTTATTGGAGAATGGCTAAGCAATAACGCTTGTGTGTCTAATTTCGCACCGGACGCAAATGACGGGTACGTGGACTTGCGGGACTTCGCGGTGTTTGGTCAATACTGGTTTGAAGGAATATAAAACCAGCGACGGACCCTATTCGGGGAATATCGGGTCAAGCTGTGACGCCATTGCGATAAGCTTTTCGGTTTCTGCATCGGTTAACGGCTGATAGTTCGCCATGACATCGAGAGTAAGCCTGAACAATTCCTCTTCGCCGGGCGGCAGCAGCGCCGTCGTCGATTGAGCCAGCGTAAACGAAAGCGCAAGCCGAACATCGTCCGGATCGGTGAGCGGCTGATACCAACACTTGGGATATTTTTCTTTTAACGGATCGTCGTCGGGCCACTTCTGACGGGCCATGGATTTCAGCGCTAAGATCGCCAGGCCCTTTTCCTTTGCACGGGCAATAACCTCCGGCCCGAACTTGTTCTTGTAAAACGTCGCGAAGTTTATCGGAAACAAAACCGAATCGAAATCGTAACGATCCATCGCCGCAAGCGCCGCGACGTGTGTGTGTGCCGAAAAACCCAAGTGGCGGATCTGTCCCTGCTTCTTCGCTTCGATCGCCATTTCCATCACGCCGCCTTTTGCGAAGGCGACATCTACATCGCCTTTTACATCGACTATCCCGTGAAGCTGATACAGGTCGAAGTAATCGGTGCGAAGGTTTTTCAGCGACTGTTTGAACTCAGCAGTTGCGCCTTCTTTGGAACGCTCGCCAGTTTTGCATGCCAGGAAAACATCCTTGCGGTACGGCTGAAGTGCTGGTCCGAGCTTTTCTTCGGCGTTGCCGTAGCTGGGAGCGACGTCGAAATAGTTTACGCCGCGTTCGACAGCGTCTGCGACGACTTTACTTGCAGCGTCCGGCTCTGCGTCCATCACGACGATACCGCCAAAGCCGATCACCGAAAGCTTAACGCCGGTGTTGCCGTACGGACGCTTTGGCAATTGGCCGTGGCTTGACTGTTCAATATCACTTAGATTGTCTTTAAACATCTTACTCATACCAAGAACTCCTATACCGGCTGTCGCTTTTTTAACAAATTCCCGTCGATTGATCTCAAACACATTAACCTCTAAAATGTTATGTCTTTTCGCCACTGCGGATCTTTTCCAGCAGCTTACGTGTTGCGATGATACCTTCTTCTTCGCTAAGCCTGCTGCCTTCGTATTCAACGCCTACATAGCCGTGATAGCCGTGCTTTAGCACGATGTCCATCATCTTATAATAATCGGTTCTCGTCTCGTTACCGTTTTCGTCAAAGTCATGGCTCTTTGCGCTTACCGCCCTGGCGTACGGCATCATTAGGTCGATCGCTTTATACCTGTCGACTTCTTTCGGGAAGTTCCCAAAGTCCGGCAGCGTCCCGCAGTTATCCATCCCGGTCATCTCGATGACCTTCGGCAACCACTTGCCCTCGCTGCTTAGCCCCCCGTGATTCTCAACGATAACATTAAGACCGTTAACCTTGCCGTAGATGCTAAGCTTTGTAAGCCCGTCGGCAGCAAGCTTCATCTGCTCGTCATACGTCCCACTTGAAGCTGCATTAACCCTGATCGAATGACAGCCGAGATACTTAGCGGCGTCAACCCACTTGTAATGATTCTTAACTGCCTGCATGCGTTTGTTTTTGTCCGGATCGCCAAGCTTGCCCTCGCCATCGCACATGATAAGCAGCGAGTTTACGCCGGCATCGGATGCACGTTTTTTCATCTTAGCGAGATACTTTTCGTCAGTTGCTTTGTCCTTGAAGAAGATGCTTACGTATTCGATGCCCTCAAACTCGAGCCTTGCCGCTTCCGACGCGAAATCAAGGTTGTCCATCTCTTTTGCAAAGAGCTTTCTATGGAAGGACCACTGAGCCAGCGATATCTTAAAATCACGTTTACCGCCGTCGAATATCTGGCCGTTCTCGTTACAACCCGCCGAAAGTCCGCATACCATGCCTGCTCCAAGCTTAATAAATGTTCTTCGTTTCATGCCAAAACTCCTTATTGATCGTAAATTTAAATATCCCTATAAATGCAAAAGCACAGTACGAACATAACCGTAAACATTAACCCCGTCAACAATTTAACCTACTTGCCGACAGTAAAAAACTTGAACTATCCGCCGAAAGCCAATATCATCACGGGTGGACGTAAGGATCATGTTTTTTACCGAAAGGGCTGGAAATGGATAATTTTGAATCCGTAAACGATATTCTCGAATTCGCTATCGCAGAAGAAATGGCGGCATGGAGCTTCTATAACCAGATGGCAAAGAAAGCAAGAAACCCCGAGATCAAAAAAACATTCGAGCAGTTCGCACTCGAGGAAAAGGCACACAGGAAAAAACTCGAGGATATTAAAGGGTTTGCAGAAGCATTCTCGCCGGAGATAGTAACCGACATGAAGATCGCGGAATGTCTTATTCCCGTAGAGCCTACGCCCAATATGGATTACCAGACAACGATAACCTACGCGATGAAAAAGGAAGCAACCGCGATGAAGCTCTATACGCTCTTAGCTGCGATGACGACCAAGCCGAAACTAAAAGACATATTCACCGCACTAGCAAACGAAGAAGCAAAACACAAAATACGATTCGAAAAAGAATACGAAGAAGAAATCCTGAAAGAGGACTAGACGCACAGACCAAACTCTAGGCACTAAATACGAACTATGAACTCTTTATCTCCGCTACGATCTTTTTGGTCTCCTGCGACTGCGCCTTGTGTGCCTGCTTGAAGTCCTCTATCGAACTTTGGCTTATCTGCTTAAAAACCTCGTTACCGGTTACGATCTCCTGCAATGCCTTTGACTTTCTTCGTGCCATTGTTAAAAACGCCGCCGCCTTTATCCCATACGCTCCGCCAAGTAAGCCGGCCAACGCAATACCAACTTCCATCACCCCGTCAGCGACCTCCCACACATCCGGTTTGTTTTGCGAATCGCTAATAGCGTTACCCGCAACATCAAAGCTCGCTTGCGACAACAACCTTTCATCGCTTGTTCCCGGCATCTGTTTCGGCAAACCGTAATCAAACACAAACGCCCTGGACTGCAATTCGCCAAGCGACGAGAGCTTTATAAGCTTCTCCGACGCCTGCTCGTCCCTGGCTGTCCTTACCGCCGCTACCGCAGTGGCGTTATGCAGATATGCATTTACCTTTTGCGAATCGCTTGCAGGAAACCTCATCACCTCACACCCCGAAGCCAAACCCATCACCCCAAATACCACCAAAACCAACATTACATTTCTCATTTACCGCCCCTTTCTAACCCGTTTAATTAATTGACTTTCTATAACTTTCATTTAAAATGCTTTTATGGACATCGCTAAAAAATATGCCCCACAAACAATCTTGCTTTGGAAAAAGATCGCTGATCATCCAGAAGCCAATCGCATACTAAGCCTCTTTCCTTCTGCAAAAATAAAATCTATTGAGCACCAGCGAATCTCTCTGCCAAATAATTTATCGCCCGGCCAAGCTCTGTTAAAAGGCAAGCGAATCCTTATGATAGGCTGTAGTTCTAGTTTCATAGGCAGATTCGATGGCAATCTTGGCCAAAATATTCGGTGTTGCCCATATTACAAACTAGTTCCGCTATCAAATGGTTGCCCGTATTACTGTACATACTGTTACCTCGCTTTCGTTTACAGGAAACATTCGCCGTATATTAAATTGAACATAAACTATGACGACATAATTAAACAAATCTCAAAAACCTCTGCAAAATCCCCACACAGAGCAGACTTCAACATGGGAGAAATGCTCGACAGCCTTGCCCTTGACCACATAACAAACCTAACTAAAAAGCTTATACCTTTCATTCACACATTACCAAATGCTTACTTGATGCTGCTCACAAAAAGCAGCAACATTGACAACCTGCTAAAAATAGAACCAAACAACCACACTGTCCTGTCATGGTCTCTTAGTACACAGCGTAATATTGACCTTTACGAAATAGGAACAGCCGATATGCAACAGCGTATAGATGCTGCAAAAAGCTGCCAAAACCATGGCTACCGAATCAGATTCAGAATAGACCCGGGCATTCTTTATGACAATTGGCAAAATGAGTATTCCAAACTGATACACTCAGCACTTACAAATGTAAAACCTGAAAACATTACTCTTGGCATGCTTCGTTTGCTACCCGGACATAAAAAACTTGCTCTCGATGCTTATGGTGCAAAATCACAGGAACTGATTTCTCAAAAATTACCCAAATCATCGTCTGACGGCAAAAGTCGTTATCATCCTCAATTTCGCATTGAATTTTATAACCTCCTAATAGATCGCATTAGAGACATCGATAAAAATATAAGTGTCAGCCTATGCAGAGAAACACCAGATGTTTGGCAAGCCCTTAAAGATAGATGCACCCCTAAAAAATGCAATTGTGTCACATGGTAGTTTTAAGCAACGGAATCAATTGACTCGTTACTTCTTGGAGAATAACTGCAAATGTAATACTCATAGCTATAGAATTCATTTTCATTTCTGCTCGAGTATATACATTGGGTCAATTTTCTCTTTTCACAACTATGTCCAATTAAACTTGCAGCTTTGCGTATAGCAGATTTGCTAAACTTGTCTTGGGCTATCAAAACTTTGCCCCTAGGACTGCACAGGTTTTCGACCTCATAAAGGCTGCTCTTAAGTTCTGTAGATTTCATCTGTTCAAATAATGGTTTAACTACATAAGACAAATTTATTATTTTGTATGGCCCCAGATTGTTTTGGATCCTATTAAGTTGATCCATATTTAAAGGGAACTTCTTTTCTAAAGTTAATGTCATCCCATCGCTAATGCCAATCCGGTTTTTGCGAGATAATTCAAAATACTTTTTTAAGATCTCTTTACCGACCGCAAGACTTATTCCTGACGTGTCATTCAGTATGTAATTTATCCTGATTTTTTTAGATGAAACGTTTATTGACGACTCAGAAAGATGTTGTATTATACAAGCCAACATGTCCGTTATTGCCAAAGATGCCACCGATGGCCCTGAACCAATATCAAGAATATTAAACTGGCCGTCATGTAAATGATCTACAAAATCCTCCGAGGTCATATGCCCAATCAGGCTGTCTTGAATTTGAAAATAATGCCTGGCAAAAAAAATATCTAAAAAGGCACGCATCCCCGATGGGTTCGTTGGATATCTCATTTCTTCTTCGCTTACACTTCTACAAGGCAGCCTATTTAGGAAATCATACAAAACATCTTTTACTGGCTTCCTTAGTTTCCAATTACCATCCAGGCAAAGCTCCTGTTTTACACTATCATACAATTTATTTACTTTCTTCATTTACCGCTCCCTTCTGCTTTGCTTACAAAACCCTCAATTGATCTTAGCCGATACTCGTGTGCTATCTGTTTTTCCGTTAGCCCTTCAAGCTTCATCTGAAACTGCCTCGTATCCTCTACCAGCGAGCTAACATCCCTGCACAGCCCGTCAAGCTGTCGTTGCAGGTTAACCCAGCTGCCCACGATCAAGCTCGCCAATAACACCAGCTGCACCAGCACCGACAAATTGACCTGCCGATCAAACCGCCAACTTTCCTTAGCCATCAGTACGCCTCCTTCGCACGATCTCTAAGCTCGTCGCCTGCTTTTCAACATCCATCGTCACACTGTAAATAACAAACTCGCTCCGCCTGTCTCTTCTTATCCCGAGAATGTCCCTGCTCTCGGGCGAACATACAACCCTATCACCAACGTGATAATGCATCCCGACAACCGCGGTGTCGACAGTGATATTATCTATCACTCTTTCGCTAAGCCTTGCCTTAGTTTTGCAGTATGCAGCGATTGCGTTGCTGTCATCGATCTGGTCAGCTTCTAACTGCCCTGTTCTAACCTGATCGTAAAACACGCTCGTCGGCATCACCTTGCGATACGCGTAACTGCTGTCGGTTTCTATCGTCTCTGTCACCGGAGTACACCCGTCAGCCGCCCCGTTACTCACCGAATAATTCACCCTCACATCCGAAGCCACCGTCGCAGTCATCCTGAACTTCAATGTCCCCGCTCCTATCGCCGTCCACATATCTTCACTAAGCTCATCTTCGCTTATCCAAACCCCACACTGATCGTCGAGCACGCCGAAGCTATCTGTAAACTCTTGCCAATTCACACCGTCATCGAACGAGGCCTCAAGGTAATAACCTTTGTCACTGGTTATCGCCCTTTCAAACGCCCTGCGTCGCGTAAGATACTCCTGCCCCTGGAAGACTTTACTAAAGTCAAACGCAGGCTCTCCATAATCACCCGCTTCATTAAGACACCACTTGCGATAAACATCCTTTACACTCTCAAAGTCGCTACTCGTGCTTTGTCCGTACTCGCTCTGCGGGCGTCCTTCCAGCGAACCGTCCCACGCTTCGACAAGCGTAAACGTAGACTCATACTCCTTATACCCGCCACGAACAACGAACCTGTCCGTCACCGGCCACCGCTGCCTGTCGCTATCTATGCCTATGACATTCGTCCTCGATATATCCAGACTGTTTCCTGCGTACTGACAGTTAAGCTCCACAGCCCGACCTTTACCGGGCTTGTAAAAAACTATCCCGCTGTCAACACCCACCAGGCAATAGCTTGGCTCAACCACAAACTCTACGCCTGTTCTTTCGCAACAAAGCTCAATAGCCTCAGCAACACTCTTGCCTTCAAGATTTAATTCTTCAGCAACCACGTAACCAGTCACCGCTTCAAGCTCTTCTAAGCAAGGAACCCCAACAAGCCCCAGCAAAACATATTCGCTAAGCAGGTAATGGATGATCTCGCCATAACTCCAGAGCTTTGCGTTATCATCAGCGGCAAACACTGTATAGCTTTTACCATTACATATCACAGCCTGCTTGGACGCATTACCACCGCCATCGTTGAAGACAGTTTGCATACTTGTATAAAAATGCGAACTATTAACTTCATCTGCATACCGCCTGCCAAAAACCGTCATCCTTTCTAAGCACGCAACAAAGTCCCTGGCAGTTATCACAACGCTTTGACTCTTACCGTTTATCTGTGTGCGTATGTGTTCAACATTCCCTTCAAACACACTAACACTTTCAACTTGCGTTTCGCCTACACCTGCATTATAAAGCTGACGTATGCTAACCTGGGCTCCCATAGGGACAATTGATTCAATGTCCTCAACCGGACAAACGCTTACTTCGTCCGTCGCACTTACATCGTACGCAAGCACCGCACTTGACCCTTTAGTGTTTGCTTTCCTTTCAATGCTCTTTACCTCAAGGAACCGGCAAAGCTTCCCATCCAAAAAAATAACCGGCCGCGAAGCCGGTATCCCCAACTCATCTTTACCGGGATAATAAAACTCTATTGCATTACTCATCGCACCCCCTTCTATATTCTCTCAACCTCTATCTCGCTTACACCTTCCGGAACTGTTGCACTTACATCGATCCTGACGCTTCGCGATAACATCTCAACGCCGGCGGCGTCTTCTGCACCGATGCAGAACTTATAGCTGCCCTCGCTCAAGGCTCCCACCTGTATGCTGTAAACCCTTACGCCTTTGTATTGGACACTTCCAAGCTGCTCTAAGGTGTTTATCCGAACAGGACCGTTGTCGTGGTAAACGTTAAACCTTGTAACATCGTTCCTGTGCCCCAATGGACTATAGAACCATACAAGCCGAACCTTGCTGCCGCTAACCTGCTCTGCATACACATCGAACACATTATTGCAACCGGTCTCTATCAGCTCGCCATTACTATCGAACGCAACCTTAACAACCGCGTTTAAGTCACCGGCCTCATCGCCACAACCGTTCGCTTTTCTAAGCACATAGTAATAAACCTCACTCGCATCATGCCCGCAGCCGGCAGGGACAACAACCCTTTCCAGGTCCGTCTCGCTAACCGCTAAAAGACTCTCAAAGTCAATCGCATCTAAGGTATTGCCTCGATAAAGATTACTGGCCCCGGCAAGCCTCGCCCAAAAGTCCCCGCCGGTCAAACCCATACAAAGCTTAGCTCCGCCGACACTGTCGCCTTCACTCAAACTGTCATAAAACTTCGAATCCATCTTAACTCTCCATCCATGGCTCTCTGGTAAGCTCACTTGCTCCGTCAGCCATACCTAGTTTTAATATTGTCTCGTCATTTACATTCTTTATAAGCATATCGCCTGTAACCTTGTCCTGGCTCATCTTACCCACCAGCCTGCTAAGTGCATAAAAGTCCAGCCGCATCTCGACAGGTATATAGCGTTCAACGTTTGCGAGATCGTTATCACCATCCTTATCGGCATCGATAACGCCGACCAGGTCCCCCGCATCAAACGGTACCGTACCGTACGCAACGCCAAACTTATACCACCCATCTCCTATCTCGCTTATCGCAGGAGCACTTGAAGATTTATCAACGCCGCTCAGCGTCTTTAAACTCTCAAACTCCATCTCACCTGCCGCACCTGTTAGACCTGTCCCGTCTTGTGAAACATAAAACGGTATCTCTATCGCACTATTTGCCATATAATTTCCCTTTCCTAATTAATTAATCAATTACCTTTTCTCGCTCACCTTAGACAGCAAACTAATCAAGAGCTTATCTGCCTAAAGGCAGCCTATCTAAAAATTCTCATTCTGCCCTGATTACTCGCCACTGCATTGCTTACAAACTTATGCTCGCTAAGCACCGCCCCGATCTGTCCTGCGTTGCCGTATATATCAGCATTGCCGCCACGCAAAACCAACGGATTTCGTGGTCGATAATCGCTTGTCAGCATTGGATCAACCTCGATACTGTTTGGACCAATGACTCCCGCCCCAGCGCCGGGTACATCGTTAGTTATCGGGTTGGTTATCGGCGTTCCATCTAATGACCAAAAACAATTGTTATCGTTATCAATTGCACCCGCCGTCGTGCCTGCGATCAAAATACCTTTATCCGCGGCGGTCTTCGCTACAATTATATTGTTACGTAAGGTTAATGGCGTCCATTGCCCTTGATAGCCAATACGCACACAAGTAAGGCTATCATAAATAGTATTGTTAATCAATATGTCGCCTGCGCGGCCTAACGCTGGGTATAGTCCGCCAGTTATTAGGTTGCCATAATACAAACCTCTTACGCCTTCAGAAGCTGTGGAACCCGACGAAAACCCATACTTAGTATAGTTGCCAATATCTAATACGTTGCCGACAAACTTAGCTCCGATGGTGCCCCCACAGTTAATCGTATACGACGAAACACCGTAGTCCATACCCTTAATATAGCAGTCGTAAAAACCAAACCCGTTGCATGTTCCATTAAGTACAGATCCCGAATCTGCAAAAATGCAATGTTCAAAAAACACGTTTGCCGGTGTGTTTGCCAATTCGAGAACTAAGCCAGTCGCGTCTTTAAAATAAAAGTTTCGGATAATTACAAAAGCTGACGCGTCAAGATGTAATAAACTGGCCATCGCATTTTCGCCGCTTATGGTTACTTTTTTTGTTGTGTCTATGCCGAAAACTTTAGCATGTAACGGCGACTGATAATGCGCCCCGCCCCAACTCATATCACCCTCGGTAGTATGATAACCCTCAATTATAATTGGCTTATTTAAAAGCGAACCTACACCTGGCTCGATAATTTCTGCTATCTGGTCAGCGTTTGTAAGCAAGTATCCCTCTGGCGACCATTTAACATAAACCGTATCGCCACTAACAGCATTAGCGAGAGCCCAGTTAATCGTTACAAAAGCATGAGTCTCACTTTCACCATCATATGTTGCTACGGGGCCGTGACGCATGGTATAATTGCCAGAACTGTAAGGCCATACCCGTTCCATATCGCCACCGGCATCATAACGATAAGTTTCCCAATCATTGCCGCCTGAATCAATTTGAAATGATTGTCCTATACTAATCGCTGGAAAATTCGAGCAGTACTTAGAACTTTGCGTCAGAGAAATTGATTGTGATGTTGGACACTTTTCAAACCAACCATCACCGTCCCGAACATTATTTACATACCAATCGGTCATAGCTCACCCCCCAAAGGCTTGCCCTCAAAGAAGATCGTAACCGTTTTGCTTCTATGATCGACGGCAAACTCAGCATCGGGAAAGTTGTTTTGAAGCCAAACACGATTATCGCCGATAAGCTGATCTTTTAACCCGTCAAGTGCAGCCTGGCATTTTGTCCGCTCCACCTCGCGCAATAATTTTGCTTTCGCGTTAGCAAACATACCGTCAGGTATCCGCTCAGCGTCAACGCCTGCCAGGGTAGCGAACTGCTCTTTTGTTGCGTTTTCGATCTGCGTGGTGGTAAAGCTGCCCGCCTCTGCGATCTCTTTCAGTTTTTCATAAACAACGTTTGCCATCTTACACCTCCTCGCTCCATGAACCCCACTTTGATATATTAAACCAGTCACCGCTGCCATCGGAGACAACCGTCAGGTTCTCACCGACATAATCAGCCCACTTGTATTTATCAGCCGTCTGACCGATGTCATCTCGTATGGTACCTGTCCCGGGATCGACCTGCAAACGCTGGAACTCCTGAACAGCAAAGGTAAACTTAGTCCCGGCAGCAGCATTTGCAGGCAGCGTC
>SDBV01000675.1_pt1 | contig 49353 bp, 19 predicted proteins | sample 2277081 | NCBI WGS metagenome assembly SDBV01 (sample SAMN10402039, study PRJNA504765) | marine sediment metagenome | isolation source: marine sediment core GS10_PC15, 223 cmbsf | place: Arctic Ocean: Southern Knipovich Ridge | collected 2010
TCTTTCCATCTGTTTCTTCAAGCTCGGTTTCAGCCTGCAACGGATGACCACATCCTGTCCCACCCTTGTAGGCGCATACCCGTATCTATTGGAAAGCCCGTCACGGAGGCACAGGAACACCAGCACGCCGAGAGCCAACACCGGCAAGACGAAGAACAGATGTTTGAGGCTGGCCCATATCGTCTTGCATTGGGCAGCGAGTGCGTAGGCGGGTCTACGCCTATAGAGGAGCATCTCGTATAGGCCTGCAAGGATCTCCTGTCGGGTCCTTCGCAACAAGGACTGCAAGCCCGTGTACTTAATGAAGGCCAAGACAATCAGGCAAAGCGCGATCCCAAGGATCACCAGTTCCATCCAGCGATTCCAAAGATACCAATGCGGCATCCACGAAGCACACAGGCTTCCGAGACCACGAATCGAGTTTGCATGGTAGAAGCTCGTCACCAGGAATCGTCACCTCATTGCATGTTGCACCAGGCCCTCAGCCCTTGCGAGACGTCTTGCCGGTATTTTTTGCTTTGCATCCAACCCAACTTCATCTCAACGGAGTATCTGCCCGCCTTCACCTCAATACAGAGACTTACCGGTCATTTGAGGATCAGGGGGCACACCAAAGTCGTTCAATACAGTGACGGTCACGTCCTCCAAGCGTGCCCCTTTAGCTGGGAGTTCTTTCGACCTAAAGAAGACACCGGGCACGATCTCGTAATCGACGGCGTGGTGCCCTGAGAAGCCGGTACCGTGAGGGGCTATCACATCTTCTGACCACGTCCCCAAGACCGACTCATCAGAAGGGCCGAAGCCTTCAGCGTAGCCGAGGACCAGATCAGGGCCATTTGAGGTCTGGGGCCCGTTGTATATTTCTTGCGGCCTGTAGACACTTCGAAAGACCGGCTGTCCGTCAGCGTCGCGCAAGGAAAGGAGCTTGTCTCGGACCTCTTCGGCCAACCTTTCGTGCTCTTGAGGGCGGACGCACCCGGAAGCTTCCCGTCCTTCCAGATTGACGTACAGGCTGTTGAAGCCCACCGGGTATACCCGCGTCCGCTTCCAGTCAATATGAGAATAGAGCTTCGAGAGGCGCGACGTTATGGGAGACTCATATACCAGGTAGCCTTCGCGGTGCAGCCAGCTTGGCAGATTAACTTCTTGCCGGAAAGGCACAAAACCGTGATCGCTGATGACGTATAGGATGTCGTGCTCTCGAAGACGCGAACGGACCCGTCCAACCACTTCATCCATGCGAGCGTACATCTTCTCAATGTGGCTGCCGTATATGCCTCCTTCCTCCCTGTCATAAGACGGGTGCTGTGGGTCCTGGTACTTCCACATCACGTGACTGTCGAGGTCAAGCGTTGAGATGTAGAAGAACAATAGCCCGCTCGTAAACCGTGAGATCAGGTAGTCCAAGGCGTCAACGCGCTCTTTCAACACCATCTCCGACTGCACTACGTATTCAGCCGGGCTGAGGATCCCTTGCGTCAGGGCCTTTGTCTGCTCGGCCATCCCCTTCGTGTAGTAAGGGCCCAAGGCCCGCAGCAATTCAAGATCGAATCCCCGTGTGCCGAGCCCGTCCGATCCGGGCGCCAAGTTCACGGGACAGACAAACAGCCGAAACGACGGTCCGGCCGCCTTGAGGTAGAACCGGACGATTCCTCTGATGGAGCTGAGACGAGGGAACAGTTCAAACTCCACGTTGACCCACGAGCTCCACTCGCCTTCGTTTATGACTGTATCGCAGCCCTGGACGCATATGGCTGCAGCCTTTTGAGCTTGATCAACATAGATCTGAAACGGCACCTTGGCCCGCCTCTCTTCGAGCGGGATCTCGCCGGACAGAAAGGGATTGACCGGGCCGCACAAGTACGGCAAGGTTGTATCCCCATCCTCGCCGATGATACGAACACTGCCATCTTGCGCCGTTGCCTTAAGGATCCTTCCCCCTGCAACAACCTTGGACCATTCCGAAGAGTCGTCGGTAATGTACGTGAAGGTACCGTAGGTGCCTTCGATATCCGGAGTTCCCATCCCTGCCAGTGTACGCCCGTCGGTGGGAGATGCCGGGAAGTTGGCCGGCATCTTATACACGACGGTATCGATGCCATTGGATTCGAGGATCTCCCAGAAGGGCCTGCCTTTCCGCAATAGCTTGTGATGTTGTCGTGGCGGCAACACGTAGGGCGTAAAGGGGATCGACCAAGGTCGGGAGTCGGGATCGGTGGCAACTTTAGATACAGCATCCTCGGGAAGGAAATCCGGTCCGACTCGATCAGGATCGCGTCTCAAGAAATCAAACACACCGTGTCCGCCCGGATCCATTCCGGTGGTGAAGTTTGTCCAGGCCACGGGGCTAAGCGGAGGCATGCTCGTCCGTAGCGGCATGAAGGTCCCGGTTCCCGCCAAAGACGCAAGGTTAGGCAGCTTCCCCTCGTCTATTAGCTTGCGGGTAATGCCGTAGTCCATGGCGTCGACGCCCAACACGACGACCCGAGGCGGTTCGACGAGTTCCACGACCCGCGATATTCGCTTGCCTAGTATCAGACCCAACATAGTGGCGCCCCCGACGGCCAGTGCCGCGAGGCACAGGATCATGGTCTTGGCGAACGAAGGCTGTCGCCCCTCTCTCGGCACACGCCGGCTCTTGGATTCGTCGTGCTTCATTATCCCGTCCGTTGTGGCGCTGTCAGCAGCGAGTTGCCCGCCATGGAGGCAGTCGGTTTAATCCCGAAGACGTCGAGCATAGTGGGCGCTATGTCCGTAATGCGGGCATGGCGTGGCCCCAGACGATGATTGGAGAACAAGACCCCCGGGACCAACTCTGGGTCCACGCAGTGGTCCCCGCTCCATTTGCGCGTATTGTCGACAAATACATCTTCCGTAATCTGTCCCTTTGCACACTCCCACGAACAGCGATAGCCCGCCTCGTAGCAGACGATGAGATCCGGGCCGTCCCGTCGTTCCTCAGAAGAGCTCTTGGTTACAAGAACACGGCGAATGGCCCTGCAATCCTCGCCGGATTCGGCAGGGCCGTCTTGGTCGACGAGTTCCTCCAGCTTCGCCCTTAATTCACCGGAAAGTTCGTCGGATTCCCGACCCGGATTCACAATCCCCGAGGATTCTCGGCCCTTGAGGTTGATGAAGATGGCGGCTAAGCCCATTGCGTACGCCTTAGTCCGCGACCAATCCACGCCCTTGAGCCATTTACCGCTGATCTGGCGGCCCTGCTGCAGATGGAGGTAGCCGTTGCGGTGCAGCCACGTGTTCAAGTTGACGCCCCGGCGAAAACTCGTGAACCCATGATCGGACACAACTAACAGGAGAGATTGCGGATCGAGCGACTCCAGCGTTTCCCCAACCAGCCCGTCCATCTCCAGGTAGGCTCGCTCAATTACCCTCGCATGTTGCTGCAACTCGGATGCCTCCGAGGGCAACGAGTCCTTCTCCATCTGTCTCCAAAACATGTGCTGGATTCGGTCGGGTGCGTCGAACACGCAGACAATGACGTCGTCTCGCTTGCTGTTGAGGGTGTCGAGAAACATGCGCTTCTGTTGGTGGTAGTGTTGCCATACCTGTCTGAGGAATGCACTTTCATCCAACAGCCCGTCATTCACCGCCGAAGTGTCTTCCAGTAAACCCAGCGTGCCGTATGGGCCGTGTCTCTTGGCAAGATAGTCGCTGAAGTAGCTGGGATGGCTGATCTTCATGGCCGGTCGTTCCGGGTCAATCTGCACCGGGGTCATGTAGACCTGCACCTGGGCACCGGCGGCTATCAAGTAGAACTGGACCATCCCGTGTATCTTGATGGGGCCTGCACGAAAACACAGCCGGACCCACCTACTGAACTGGCCAACCTGTAGGTCGAACCGTTCGTTCTGTGCCTTGAGACTAAGAGCATCGGGCCGGGCGGTCTTCTTTATTCGCAAGGGGATCCTCAGGTTATCGCCTTTGGCTGTGTACGGATGTCCGGGGCCGAGAATCCACGTTCGAGCGACCTTGCCGTCGAAATGCAGTCGGCAAAAATCGCCGCCGGCCTTCCCGCGACGACGATCTGTTTCCCCATAGTAGGTGTAGGTCCCCTGGCTGCCCAATAGATCCGGAAGGCACATCCCGGACAGCAGGCGCCCCCTGAACGGCTCCGGCGGAAAGGTAATGGGCACTCGCAAGACGGTCACTTCGAGCCCCTCACGGGCCAGATCGTGCCAGAACGGCCTGCCTTGGCGCAGCGTGCGAACTCGCGGCCTTGAAAGCGGAATCTCGTATCTGCCGACGGTGAGTTTCCTGCGCGGCTCCGTGATCTCATAGGAGCTTAGCCGTGGTGCGTAGTTGACCGGGTTCCTGGTGATAAAGCCGTGTATCCGGTGCTGTGACGGGACGGTTCCGGTCGCAAGAGAAGACCATGCGCAGGGCGAAAGCGGAGGGGCAACCGTCTGAAGTTCCATAAAGCAGCCTGTGCTCGCCAGCCTTTCGAAGTTCGGCAGCTTCCCCTGGTCCATAAGACGTTGGATAACCTTTGGATCCAGTCCGTCTAAGCCCAGTACCACCGCCTTTTGGAAGAGACGGCCCTTTTTTCGTCGAATCTTGCGCGCCAGCGCCAGGACCGCCGAGACGGGGGTAAGAACGAGAACGAAGACGACAGCGAGAAGGGCTGCCAGGACGGCAAGGAGTGAAATGGAGATTACAAAGCCGCCCCCTGGCCCGACGTAGGCCAGCGCGCCGGAACCTTGGTTCCAGGTGTCTGAATTAATAATCAATAGAAGACAGAACTCCAACATGATGCACCAGATGCAATTGCCCTCAGGGGGTCTCTGTCAGCCGCCCTTGTTGATGTAACCCATCGTCCTCAGGCGGCGGCGCTGTTCGTCGCTCACTTCCAGGCGAGTGTCCGTGGTGTCCTTCCGATAGTACTTGTTTATTTCCTCGCATTCTTTCCGTCGCTGTTCAAAGGAGTCCTTAATCGCGGCAAGATCGGTTGGCGTAGTTCTGAGAATGCATTCCTGCTCCCAGGGATCTGTCGAGATGTCATAAAGGCTCCAGGTGCTGCCCGCGGCACTTGGCTTGTTTGCCGATCGGACATGCAATCGCAACTTGCCCTTGGTGGCGGCAACGTGGTAAGAAGCGCCGCCGAATGCCTTTTGACTGAAAAGCAGACGATCGCCGGGTAATTGGCCGCCCAACAGGCCGGGCCACAATGATTCGCCCTGAAGTAGATCGAATCCCCTGCAGCCTATAAGCTCCTTCAGGCTCTTCGTGATATCCAAGTTGGAGACGGGCGCCTTGATACGATGGCCGCTCGGCAGGACGCTCGGCCACCGCCAGATCATCGGCACGAAGACCTCCTCACGGTAGGCACTGTTGCCGTGCAAGAGCATACCGTGTTCACCGAAAGCTTCACCGTGATCGCTCACCAAGATGGTCAGCGTGTTCGAGGGCTCGCAGACCTCTTCGAGCCTGTCGAGAAGATCGCCGACCTGGCGGTCCGTATAGGCGATCTCGCCGTCGTAAAGTGCGATAAGATGCTCCAGGTCCCGCTTGGGGGGAGGGTCGTACCGTCTGGTCGGCACGCCAGTGCCGTCGATCGTGCCTTCGTAGCCCGGATCGAACCTCGAGCCATACGGCTGCGGCGGAATATAGCTGACGTGGGGATCGAAATAGTGGACGAAGATAAAGAACGGCTTGCCGGATCGTTTTGCCAGATCCAGCAGCAACTTAGCTTCTCTGGTGACGCTTGCTCCGGTCACCGCTTCGCTGGGAGGGTCAAGACCCGGACGCGCGTCATCTTCTGCGGGGGACAGCCCCGCTCCCAACAGCACGGTGTAGTCGTCGTACGTGTCGAACCCTCGCGAGAACCCGTGCTTGCCGCTGAGGAACGGACCGCTCACTACTGCCGCACAGTAGTAGCCGCTGTCCCTAAGTCTTGCCGCAAGTGTTGGAATGGGCTGCGGCAAGCGCGAGTCGACGCGCGTACAGCCGTGGGCGGCCGGCATGAGTCCCGTGAACATCGACATGAACGCGGGCAGCGTCCAACTCGCTACGCTGTAGCAGTTTTCGAATACCACACCGTCTGAAGCCAGGCGGTCGATGTTTGGCGAGGTGCGTCGTGAATATCCATAGCATCCCAAGTGGTCCGCTCGAAGTGTATCGATCGCGATTATCACGATGTTCGGCCGGCGATTTGCCACTTGGACAGGCGCGCCAGCCGTCAGAACCCCGCAGAAGACTCCGCCCGCTATCAGGGCCGCAACAATCCGAACCACCGTGGACATCATCTGCTCCTCAGATTCTCTAAGATGGACTTGGCCTTCTGTGCGGGGGGCGTGCCGGGGTATTGTTCCGTTATCCGCTCCAATGCGGGGATCGCGTCCTGCATCTTGCCTTCCTTCAAGTACACCCACGCAACCAGGAAGGAGCCTCGCGCGCATTGCGTCTTGGTGCCCTGCCAATCCTGGGTCGACTCTAGAAGCCGCTTTGCCTCATCCAGTCTGCCCATGCGGATCAGAGACGACGCGCGCAACAGCCCCGCTGTCATGTCCCTCCTTACCTCAGCGCCCTCCGCCGACGAGTCTGCCTTGTCTAGAATCTCAAGGCAGGAAGCATATTCGCCGTCATTGTGCAGTAGAGAGGCCATTTGGATCAGCAGAAGTCTGCGACGTTGGGCCGATCCCACAAAGCAGACGGTTTCGGCCAGTGCCGCCATGGCTTCTTGGGAGTCGATGATCCCTTCGGCCCCCTTGCAGACGGTCTTGATCATTGTGGCCGCGTCCTCCGGTCCCGGCGCTGCGTTGATTGCACAGGCCCAGTAACTGGCGGCCCGAAGGACTCGGCCCTCGGCCAGGCAGTCCATCGCCCACCGCAGGTACCTTTCCTGCTGCTTTAGAAGCCACTGGCTTGCCAGTCTGTTGCGGACCTGACGAGGAAGCGCCGCAAAGACCTCCGGCCTCGGGCCTTCGCTGGATGTTTCGCAAGGGGCGGGGGCGGTACAGGGCGCCGCTTCGCAGCCGACGAGCAAGCCCAACGCAGGATCCAGAGCATCCGACGACAATGTCCCTTCACCGGTGCCTCCCAGGGCCAACCACTTGGCAAAGCGACACGCACTGTGGTAGCCGCCGTCCACAACCCCCAGGACGGCGACGATATCGTCGAACGACTCGCTGACTTCGTAGAGCTGGGCGCACGTTTGCGCCAGAGCGGCATGCACGTTCCTCAGGGCCTCGGTCGAATTGCCGGCAAAAAGGCTTAAGAACGCCCTGCGACGCGGCGAGGCAAAGCTGCCCCTTTGCTTGAGGAATCGAGCTGCGGTCGCTGCCAGAAGGCCGTCGGCCCCAAGTATTGTTGCTTCATACGATGGTTGAGTCTCGGTTGAGCTTCCACCCGTATTGCCGTCAGGTTCTGTCAGATCCAGAGCTTCGACTGCCGACTGGCCGTTGACCTGGCGATGGGCTGCTCCGGCAAGCTTCTGGATGTCGAGCAAGTGCTGAGTTGCCTCCTCAGGCCCCTCGGGGGTGGCGGCTGCAAGAATAATCTGGACGTTGACGCTTGCCAGGGCATCCCGCCAGTTCTTTGTCCCAACGAAAGTCGCTGTGCGTCGCCGTTGTATCTGGCGCATCGATTCCAAGTCCGGAATCAATACCAGCAGGTCGGTCAGGACCTCTCCGCTGGTCAGCGAACCATCCGGCCCGAGTCTCTCACAGAGCCCGTCCAACCTCGCGAGAGTCTCTTCGCACAGCCGTATGTGATCATTCTCCGCAAATTGCTGCATCCCCCAAGCCCAGGTGTCCTTCCGCTGCTCCGCCGGGACCGCAGCAACCCGTCTGAAAAGCAGCTGGCATGCAAAATTCCACAAATCGGCCGATACTTCGACATCCTCGCCCCTGAGGGCATCCAAGTGCGCCTGGGCGTCGGCAAGATCCATCTGTTCCCGGCCGAGTAGCAGTGGAAGCAAGACCCATCGTATCAGTGCGGCGGTCTTCCTGTCATTTGGGTTGTCTTCTATGATGGAGCAGTACAGCAAGATGGCCTGTTCCGTTCGTCCGGAGGCCCCCAAGGACTTCGCCTTCTCGAGCAAAGCCTGCAGTTCGCCCGGCGCCGCCTTCGCGCGTTCTTCAAGCTCGTAGACATGAAGTCTGGCTCGCAGCTTGAACCATACGGAATTATCCAGGCACAGACGAGACAGGTCATCTGCCACCATTCTTGGCGAGATGCCGCTTGATCCCTCAAGGGCGGCTATGAACTCGTTGACTTCCCTGACTGCCGCATTGGACGGCGACTCGGTTCTCCTCGGCAGCAGACGGACGCCTCGCGCCCAGATCTGCTCTTGCTCATCGGGCGTCGCTGTGATGACTCGCCTCAGTAGCAGCAGCAACTTCGCATCCCAGATTTGCCCGGGCATGAACCTGCCATGCGGCCCCGACCCGGCACCACGGTGCCACCGCCATTCGGCTTGCACCATCGAAGGCAGTTGCTCGTCGCCCAGGGCTTCAAACGTCTCTATCAGGCATGCGACCTCGTCGGACGTCAGTGACGAGAGGGCCTCTGTGGAGCCCGCGAAGGCCTTCAGCAGTCCGACCAGCCAGGCCCGGCGCATCGAGGGTTCCAGGTGACTGCTCAAATGTGCAGCCAGTTGTTTCCAGTCGACGAGCGGAACCGCCCGTACCGTGGCCTCATCGGCCAGGCACAGATTCGTGATATGCTCGGCCAATCGGGCACTGGCGGCCGCGCCCGCCCCATCAACACTACTGAACCACCTAGCCATTGATGCTAAAGCCCGGGGCTGCAACTCCATCCAGCCTGCGCTTTCGTCGACCCATTTGGCCAGCGCTCTTGCACCTTCATCGTCAGTCAACTTGCGCAAGACTCCGGCGAGATTGAGTTTGTCCTGCTGGCTTAGTCTTTCGATCGCGGCGGAACCGTCGGTGTACGCGGACCATATCTTCGCTGCCCACAGTGCTCGGGCCTCGTGTGAAAGCTCCTGCTTGAGGTAGTAGGCCAGCCCGTTCCAATGTCTCGGACTCAGAAGTTTCGCAGCGGCGTCGTCAGTTATGTACTTCGCCTCGATGTAGTCCACAAGAGCCTGCCTGTGGCCTGCGCCCGCCCCTTTCAATCTGTGGAGGCTCTCCGCAAGCAACAGCAACTGGTCGGGGGAGTAAGACTTCCAAGCTTTGTTTCGGTCGAGCCACCCAAGCAGCGTTTCACCGGCTCGGCTGTCGCCCAGTGAGGTCAGGGCCTCGACCAAGTAGACGACTTGGCCGTCCCCAAGCTTATCCAAAACAGCGTGGCTGTCGGCAAAGGCTGCTCGCAGCCTCGTCGCCCAGGATCTCCGCTCATCGGCAGACATCTCGCGAACCAGACGCTTTGCCAGGACGTGCCAGCGCCTGCACGAAACCGACTTTGTTCTGGCACTGTTGGAAAGGTAGCTGCTGGTCAGGTGCTCCATAAGACGGATGCGGCAGGCCGTGTCTTTACTGCCTGCGAACTTCATTGGCTGCGCGATGTCGACCAAACTGTCGATCGGGGCCAGCTTGTACTTGTCCGAACCGGCAATCCATCCGCAGGAGATGAAACTTGCCGCCTGCAGGTCTCGCAGGTGGCACAGCGCCCTTACGACCCTTGCGACCGTGGCGTGTTCCAGCTTGACAACCTCGGCTTCGTTAGGGCCAAAGACTCGCAGGATCTCCTGTGCCATCATGCCCTGGGTCTCGGCCGGGAACCATGTCCCTAAGTAAAATGGCAAGTCCACCCACTGATTCCAGTCCGGCCGTCCGACGGGCCTGACTTGGCGATAGCGTTCCGCCACGTGAGTTGCCAGCCGTTGCAGAGGGTCTTGGTTCATCTCGGCATGGAACTGCCTGGCCAAGTCTGCCAGATGTTGGACGTCGGCGGATGCCCAATCTTCCGGAGCTGCCGGGTTCGCGGCCTGTGCGACAAGCCCGACTGCCGCGACCACAACCGCCACTGCCAGCGACCTGACTGGAGAGCCAGTCACGGCTTGTGCCGTGACTTCGGATCGTGTTGCGCGCCGGTCGCGTCTCGCTTCCCCGACTTGTGGACGTGATCCCAATAGGATCCTTGCTGCCGGGACCCTATGGGAAGACGGATCTACCTGGATTACCGCAGGTGCAACCATAGCTTCAACCTTTCCTTTCGTGTGGCCTTGGTCCTATGGCAGGCTACGGGCGGCCCTGGCCAGGGGAGGCGCTTGCGAAGCTCCTCTATTGTGTCGCGGCAGTCCTGACGGCAGAACTGAAGCTGGCGAGGGAAAAACGCCTGCTGACGCATCAGATCAAGAAACCGGAAACTGGGGCGCCCAAAGGCCTGGCATCCCTTGCAGCAACCTACCGTGGTATTGCTGAGATTCCTCCGATGAACCCCGTTAGTCGTCGCAACTACTGTTCCACTAGTCCTAGAATCTATGCGTATACAATCCTAGTAGCTAGATCTAGCGAAAACGGATAGTACAGGAACGCTGATAGCCCTGTCAAGGGATTACCAACGTAAAAATACAGTAAAGCCTCGGCTACTCATACGGGTCATGTGCTGGATGTGGTGCGGACGCGCCGGCGGCCGAGGTCCTCGGATCCTCCGGTGGCGTGACCTCGTTGCGTCCTTAATCATCGTGTCGTTCATGCCCCCTCCCGCGGCGGGCGAACTGCTTCGTTCAACCTGGGCCAAACGTGCGGTCGAGACGTCTTTCGTGCTGCGGCTTGCCATTGTCCGAGGTCCACTGCCGGATCCGTCCGGGTAGATGTAGTAAATCCAGCCGGAGTAACTGGCTATGATGATTCCCCCCCGGGCCCTGTCGCGCCATTACTGGAACCACTTTGAGGATTCGGTATGTAGTTCGGGGCAGCGCTAAACGACCACCTGTTTGGCTCCCGCCGGTTCCCTCCCACGGACGGTTTGCACGTCATCCGAAGCCGTCAGTCCTACATGCCAGGAACGGCCCGGGGCATGCAGGTGCCTGGCGCAGCATGTCGTGACCTTCGGGTCAGTTCGGCTTGGCAGCTTGTAGAGCTGGAAAAGAAGTGGACAGTTTGTTCTTGACATTGCATGTGATACGTCGTAACCAACTTAGCCATTTCCGCCTGTAGTTACGTGTGTTTGCTGAGTTGGGGCTGTTTGTGAATCGGAGGTCTTGTCCAGCCGTGCCGGCAAGTGCCAATACTCGCCAGTCCCTGTCGGCCTTCAGCGCGGTCTGACAGCGTCGAGGATCACCATAGTGTGAGCTTGAGCACTGGCAGCGACGTCTGCCGGCTCGCGCATGTGGCTGTGATCTTGTTTCTTGATCGTCGATCTTGCCTCAGTCCGGATGCGAGGTGGTGTCAAGCTGGCACGGGGGCCGGCGAAGAGGATGGGCCACGTCGGCTGGGGTTGCGGGGTGGCCAGGAGAGCGCGATGAAACGACCTACGCGATGTCGTGCTGACCGTACCGAGTTGCCGACGAAGGTGGACCGTGGCAGCGTGCAGGAGTTTAGGAGATTGTACGCTGCTTTCAGTCCCGTCGTCCGCAGCTTCCTTGCCGGGGTCGATGCCTCAATCACCCTGCATGAGCGCCAGGACATCGTCCAAGAGGCCTTTCTTCGGGTGTGGAAGTCTCACATGCGTTCTGGGTCCAGCGTTTCCAAGGGATATCTTCTTGGCGTGGCCAGGAATGTGCTGCGAGAAGAACACAGGCGCCGCAGAAAGCTCCGCATTGTCTTCGTTGGCGACCCGAAGCGTCTCGATGAGGGCGTCAAAAACCGCTCGTCCCCAGGTAGGCAGCAAGCGGACCGCCGCGATCTTGCCAGGGCGATCGCCCAGGCATTGTCCAAGCTTCCTGCGGCACAGCGCCAGGCCTTTGTTCTGGTCCATGTCCGCCACCTTACGATCACCGAGGCCGCCAGGCGAGCGAATTGCAGCGCGAATGGCCTCTACGTCAGGCTCCACTATGCCCGCAAGAGGCTGAAGGTGTTGCTGAACGGCGCAGCACGGTGTGTTCTGCTGTGAAGATGCGGCATTTGTTAGGCTAATCCCCCTCATAGCGACTCTGTGCTGCTCAAGAAAAACAGCAGAATCTCTTGCTACCCAACTATCGCTATCTGCGTCGCTTAGGGCGCGGCTCAGAAAAAAGCTGACCAAAATCCCAAGAATGACAGAAAGAATTGAGCCATTTCGGTCACTACATAGGTGGAGGCCGCAAGAGTATCTCCTTTGTGCAAGCGGGAGGTTCGGCCAAATAAACGGCGAGGAAATGATTTCTCTTAATCCTGAAAATCGAGCAACTTGCAGCCAAGTGCATCTGCTGATGTCCCCCTACATAGAGGGCGATCCCGACCTGACACAGCAGCAGAAGGAAGCCATCGAGGCCCACTTGGCCGTTTGCCCCGCCTGCCGTCGGCAGTACGAGCAGGACAAGCAACTCGTGGCACTTGTTACGGAGTCCTGGGACTCGATACCCGAAGGAACCCGCGAGTTGATCGAACAGGCCGGCAGCTTCGTGCAGGACGGTGAAGATCACCCCATAACGGTCGAGGAAGGCTGGGAGGACCTAAAGAAGCGGTCTGTGGGCCTCGCAGTGGCCTGCAGTCGGCAGGAACAGAAGGTCAAACGCCACAGGCTGTTTTGGCGGATCGGCGCAGCTGCGGCTGCTGCGAGCATCCTGATCGCCGTGGGCATCACCTGGGTGGCCTCTGGGAAACGGGGCGACAACCAGGCGGCCGCCCCGCATGTTATCGCAACTAAAGCCCGAGACACAATAGCACAGAAAGCCTTTGCGGAGTTTATCACATCTTCAGGGCGACGATCGCCACTGGCTTTGGGCCAGCCTGTTCAGACCGATGACAAGCCGCAAGAGGTGGTGCTTGGGGGCATGCATCGGGTGGTCCTGAACGGACGCACGTCGGCCCGATTCACATCTGGCCGTCTCGGGCAAAGCACGCAGCGCCAGGCACGATATGATATCCAGCTGGCCGAGGGCGAGTTGTATGTCGAGGTCGTGCCTGGCCATACGTTTACGGTCAGGACGGACAACGCGCTGTTGAGAATCACCGGCACGAAGTTCAACGTCCTGGCCAAGCCTGGGCGGACGGAACTGATCCTTATCGAGGGCAGCGTACGGTTCAGCCGGCTTGGGGCTGAAGATCGGTGGGTGGACGTAAGCGCCGGATACGCTTCGACGATCACCGGACAATCTGCTCCCAGCGCCCCGCAGCGGGTCGACGCGCTGGCCGCGGTGGCCTGGGCCCAGGACCTTGCGACGAAGGATGCCATCGCCCACATGGAGTTGGACGAGGGCTTTTTGGATATGGTTCGTGACAGCTGGCTGCATCCCTCGCCGGTCGATCCGGACGCCATTGATTGCGACACTTGGCTTGAGGAACAGCGGGACTGGTTTGTCAGCCAATTCCCATGGATCTTCCGTGTCCAGAAGTACCTGGCCGAGCGACACGGCGTCGAAGCCGACTACGTCGAGCTGCTGCTGATCTCAGGCGACATCTGGCAGTTTAACTATCCCCGGTCGCAGGGCCGTGGAATCCCGATATTCAACCCCGCCACCATCGAGCGGATCGCCAAGCACTATGAGGTCGACTGCTCCGGGCTAATGAAGGCTGCCCGCGTGCTGCCGTTAGGGCCACTCGTTCGCAATATGGGACCGAGGGCAATTAAGCCGTATCAGGTGTACTGTCCCAGGGCTTATCTGCCGGCCGTGTGGAACTGGCGGTCCGACGTCATCGCGGCCGCCAAGGGCCCCGAAGGCACTGGGGACGACTTGGTTGTGTTCACGTGGAGGGCCGGCAGGTATCTGGCGAATACACGCACGGCCGCTTACTTGTGGGTCAAGTCGCATCCCCAGCGGGCGGAACAATGGCTTTGCGGGGATCCATCCGCCTCAAGGCCTGGCCAGGCGCCCTCGCTTGTGGAGACGACGGACGACATTGGGGCCTGGCTGGCCTTTTTCCACGATCAGGCCGTCGCCGCTGGCAAGGCGGAGATGGTCTCCCAGAAACTCTTGACCGCAATTGGCGGATCGGGCAGCAAATCGCAGGCCGCATCCCTGGCGCAACGGTTGTCGGTGTGCCTGGAGCAGCTGGCACCGCCTGCGGTTACGACGACACGGAGCGATGATAATTCGCAATAGACCTCCATTCTTGATGCCCCAAATAGCGGATCCGGGGCCTTTGGCAGATCCGGGCCGGGCGCCCACTGTCCGATTCGATGTGCCGAAGGCCAGCGGCCCAAATCGGCGGCGATATGGAAGCAGGAGATAGATATCATGGGGTCACGAAGCCGAAAGCCTGATCTGGAAGCCACGTTTGAAGTCCTTGAGCCAAGGTTGATGTTGTCCTCTGTTCCCACGGTCGGCAACCTTAGTGAGAGCACCGACGAGGATACCCCGCTGGCCGCCATGGTCGCCGGCTCCGACGCCGACGGTGATTCGTTGACTTTCTTCGTAACGAGCCAGCCGAGCCATGGCGAGCTAACCTTTACCGATTTTGGGTTCTATACGTATACCCCTGACGCGGACTACAACAGTACTATCTCAGGAAATGACACGTTCCAGTTCAAAGCCAACGACGGGATGGACGACTCGGCATCGGCGGCCACTGTAACGATCACCATCAACGCCGTCAACGACGCACCCGTCTTGGGGTCGATCGAGGCCATGTCGCTTGAGTACACGGAGAACGACGACGCCACGGCAATCAGCACTGCGGTTGAGATAACGGACGTCGATGACACGAACATCGAGGGAGGAACCGTTCAAATCACCGGCAATTATCAGAGCGACCAGGACGTACTGTCCTTCACCGACATCTACAACATCACGGACAGTTGGAACTCAGGGACCGGCACCTTGACGCTGAGTGGTCAGGATACGCTTGCCCACTACCAGGAAGCCATTCGTTCGGTCAAGTACAACAATACGCAGGACAATCCCAACACCACTACTCGCACGGTGACCTTCAAGGTCAACGATGGCGATGAGGACTCGCTGGGGCTCACCCGCGGCATTGCTATTCTTCCCGGCAACGACGCACCGTCGATTAGCGGTCTCTCAGGCACGCTTGATTACACCGAGGGCGATCCTGCCAGCGTGCTCGACGAGGACGTGACCGTCAGCGACGTCGACAGTCCCAACCTGGACAACGGCACGCTCACCGTGGAGATCACGGCCAACGCGGAGAACAAGGACCGTCTGGAAATCAACAACGAGGGGACCGGCACGGGACAGATCAGCGTATCCGGAAACAAGGTCTCCTACGAGGATACGGAGATCGGGACGTTTAAGGGAGGAATCGGCGCCAAGGCGCTGGTGGTTACCTTCAACGAGAACTCCACGTTGGCGGCGGCAGAGAGGTTGATCGAGAATATCACCTACCGCAGTCTCTCTGCGAACCCGTCGGCCGCGAATCGGACGGTGCAGTTCACTCTGGCCGATGGTGACCGCAGCGAGTCAGACTCGCCGACGGTTACGGTTGACATCTCCGATGCCGCCGCCAACGACGCACCCGTCAACACCGTTCCAGGCACGCAGGAATGGTACCAAGGTTCCGACCTGTACTTCTCCAAGAGCAGGAACAACGCGATCTCCATCAAGGACGTTGACGCCGGCTCCAACGACGTCGAGGTGACCTTGACCGCAACCCACGGCACGATGACGCTGAGCGGAACGACGGGTTTGGACATCACCACGGGGGACGGGACGGATGATGCGACGATGGTATTCACGGGAACCATCGACGAGATCAATACTGCCCTGGACGGGATGTATTTCACCACCGATGATGGAGAGAACAGCGCGAACCTTCAGATCGTGACGGACGACCAGGGCTACACCGGCACCGGCGGCGCGTTGACCGATACCGACAGCGTCACGATCAACCTGTCGGACCTGGAAGTCTGGGTCAGCGGTCCTAGCGAGGTGGATGAGGGCTCGGTGTTTACGCTCTATTTTGAGCCCAGTGAAAGCGTTTCCGATTGGGATATCTATTGGGGTGACAGCAGCTCAGACAATGACCTCAGCGCGGCTCTGAGATCTTATAGCCACACCTACAGCGACGACAACGCGTCATACACGATTGTGGTCAAGGCCAACAACGAGGGCTATACGGCTCCCAACTTCAACATAACTGCCAACAACGTAGTCCCCGTGATCAACTTCGACGTCGCCGACGCCGAAGTCGAGCGAGGCACGGACTACACGCTGGATCTATCAGCCACCGATCCCGGCAGCGACACGATGAGTTATTGGAAAATCGACTGGGGCGACGGCACCTATACTGAGCCCAGCGGCGCTGACCCCAGTCCTCAGATCCACAGCTATCCGACCGACACCGGCCCGGCCAACTACGTCATTCAGGTCACCGCCAGAGACGAAGACATCTCGAACCCCGATGTGTACTATGCGGCGCCGCTGGCCATTGCGGTTACGGTGGCCGATTATGCTTTTGAGCAAGAGGGAGGCCATGATCCCGACGAGGCCTCCACAAGTCTCAGCGGAACCGACGATCAGTACGTCAAGCTCCTGGAGGGAAACTCCTTCTATTCCGCACTGTATCGCGACATCACTATCCCCGACAACGCGACGAAGTTTAATTTCGTTTACAGCAATTATTATCTGGATACCAACGATACCGACGCGGAGATCAACGACGCCTTTGAAGTGGCCCTGCTGGGTGAAGACGGCGATTCGCTGGTGCCGACGATCGGGTGGGGTCGCGACGCGTTCTTTAATGTCTCTGAAGGGGAGTCCGTCCTTATCGCGTCCAGCGGCGTGACTCACGACACGACGAATAAGACCCTTACGCTCGACATTTCGCATCTGGAGGCGGGAACGAAGGCAACGCTCTACGTTCGTCTGATCAACAACGACGACGACGACATGGGATCGTATATCGAACTTCCGGCCGTCATGCCTAAGGTCAGCAGCAACGTATCGGTAAACGAGGGAGCCGCCTACTCTCTCAACCTGTCTCTGATCGGTCCCGGCGGGAGCAATGTCAAGGACACGAGCTTCTTCGTTCTGGAAGATGACACCACTGACAATATCTACCGATATGATTCCGGTGGCACTGTAGTAAATAACGACAGCGTTCAGGACGGCAACAACGACCCGCGCGGGATCGCGTTCCACGAATATGCTGCATCCGAGGATCTGGCGTGGGTAGTCGACAGTGACAAGACCGTCTACATTTACAAATACGGTACGGGCAACGAGGCCGACAGCCACGGATCGTGGACCCCGCAGACAGAATCTTCCGCAGCATTGAATACCCCCACGGGAATCGCCACGGATGGGACGGATATATGGATACTCGATTCCGGCAATGACAAGGTCTACTTCTATGATGGTGGAGCCGACTGGACGACCGGCACGCACGACGCCACGGGCGCCGGTACATTCAGCCTGGATGGCGACAATGCCGACGCTTCAGGTCTTACATTTGGGCAGCTCAGCAAGGAAGTATACCACGGCAAGCTTACAGACGTCGACTTGGACACCCCTTCAGCCGGGACTACCACGCTCACGGATTCCGGCGCTGATTTTGGTACGGATGTAGTGGGGGCAAAGATCACGCTATCGGGAGCCGGCGAGTTCAGCATCACAGCTCGCACCAGCACCACTGCGATCCAAATCAGCGATCCCAATGATGACGCTGCTAATGCTACAGGTGAAAGCTATGTAATTGTCGCCACGGACAACTACCTTTGGGTCACCGACGACGAAAGTGGTGGCAGCGAAGAAAATAGGGTCTATGTCTACACGAGCGATGGAGCCCTTCAAGGCAGTTGGAACCTGGATCCGAATAATGATAACCCGACTGGCATCACGACCCACGTTGACAGCGGGAGCAACTACGCCGACAGTGAAGACTTGTGGGTCGTGGACAAAGCTAGCAAGAAGATTTACAGGTACACCGGCGGAACGCGGTGGCTGGAGGGTGGAAGGGCCTCGGACAGCTCGGTGTCCTTGCATCAGGACAATGATGTTGCCGAGGGCCTAGCATACTATCCGGGCCAGTGGCGGATCACCTGGGGCGATGGCACACCTGTCGAAAGTGTTAACGCCGCTAATAGCTCCGCCACAAAGTACTATGCGGACGACGGAAGCTACGCGATCGACGCCTATGTGGTCTATGGGAGTAACGATCAGAAGATAGCATCCGACTTCGACCTCGTGGTTGGCGCGGTGAACGTGGCTCCGGCGCTTGGAGCTGGCGCTGGTTTTGAAAGTTGGGATGACAATGGAACAAACCGATTCCGGGCTCATTTTTCGGGAAACTTCAGGGATCCAGGATTTACGTTGGGGGGCACGTCAGCGTCGGAGACCTTTACACTTACCATCGATTGGGGTGATGGTTCCAACCCCGAACAAGTGACTCCGACAGTCATAAACGGACGTGGCGGCACAGATACCATCGGATACTTTTCTGTAACACATGACTACAGCACTACCGGAGACATCACTGCCACTGTCACGGTCACAGATGACGATCACGGAACTGTGGATGGATCGGATACGGCCATATTCAGCTACACTTTGGTTAGTTTGACTGTTGGCAATATCAACCTCAAGAGCAACGGTGTTGTCAACGTTGACGTGGAGTGGACCGAAGACGGTTGGAAGCCGGAAGACAAAATGGATGCAGATTCGCTCCGGTTGGGTCCCGGAGAGGCCAGAGAGGAGGGTTATCCCGACGCGGAATGGAGTAACCCGGACGGGAAAAGAGTGCAATTCCGCAATACAGAAACAGGCATTTCGCCGGGTGACAGTGTTGTCTTCATGACCGGGAACTTTATCTCCGGATACAAGGGCGGACAGCAGTTCATTGCTATGGGGGACATTACGATTGTCGAGGGAAGCGAGCACGGTGGGCCGGGTGTAACCGAAGAGAATCGCAAGCTTCTGACTATCGATTCACATGTGTACACCAGCGGTAATAACAAGTTCAACATGGTCTTTGGTTACCAAGCTGATGGGACTGACACCGGTAACGCAGAGTACTGGATCATGGTCGATGGGAGTAATAATGTACTCTCAAAGCCTACCGGTATCGCCTCCAACACAAGCGGGACCAAGGTCTGGACTCTTGACGTACCAGATGACTTAAACTCCCCCATAATCCCGTACGTTACCGTATGGGAACCCTCCGCCGGTACGCTCAAGGATGCCACAGGCTCATGGAGCGCCGGAGGGGTGACGATGCCTACCGGTATTACGACGGATGGTACCAACATCTGGATGGTTGATGCAGATTCGAGCGAGCTGGACGTCGTGTACTTCATGAACGGCGCTGCCCAAATGGCTGGTTTTATACAGGGCGTCGATCAATTCGATTTGGATCCCGCTAACAGTAACCCCACTGACATCGTGACTTACGGGGAGCATTTCTGGGTCACTAATGACGAGTCAGGCGCGGCCAGGGACAAAGTCTTCGTGTATGACGCGGCCGGCAACCTGGTGGACCTCTACAAGCTCGATGCGGCCAATACGGATACCACAGGCATCACGCTTGATGCTTCCAGTCCTACGAGCACAGTCATTTGGACTGTCGATAAGGGGGATGCCTACGTATACAAGTATGCCACCGGCCGAAGCTTTGGGGAGCGCGACCGGGAGTTGACCGCCGAGAATGACCAGAATGGATCTTTTGCCCTCAATGGTGCAAACGATTCTCCCGAGGGCATCGCCGATCCGCCGACGGTATCGGTGACGCCGCCCGATTTGCCGGAAGTCCTGGCCGATTCAACGGTGCTGCTGACTGGCCAGGCAACACTGGATTCCGGCTATCCGCTTGAGAGCGTGACCATCAACGATGAACTTGTGGACGTGGTCGACGGCGCGGGCAACTTCTTCACTCTGGTCGACGTGGGTATTGGCGAAACCACATTCACCGTCGAGGCGACCGATACCAATGGCACCGATTCCGAGTCACTGACGCTGACCGGCGTCGAGGTATTCTCCGGGGACATTGACTGGTCGTGGATGTTCGACGCGACGCAGGATTTCACGTTCGATTACGACCGGACGACCTTCAATCACAAGGATAACGTCGTCTTCGCCGAACTCGATCTGACGGCAGGCGGGCTGTACGTGTCATACGGCCCCTTGCTGGTGGCCGTTAGGAACATCGACGAGCCCGGTGTCGAGGTGTACAGGCCGGACGGCGTGACGCCTGAAGGATTGCCCTACTACCTGGTGACCGACGTCACGGTCGACGGCAACGGCTGCATAACGGCCGGTTCGCTGGAAATTGCCTTCAAGAATCCCGATCGTGTCCAGTTCGATTATGACTTGGTCGTTCTCGCCCGGATCAACCGTCGGCCCGTGTTCACCAGTGTTCCCGTCGTCGAGGTCCTCGAAGGCGAGGCGTACAACTACACGGTCCAGGCCGTCGATCCGGAAGGCACCCCGGTGGCGTACTCGCTGAAGTCCGCACCCGACACGATGGTGGTCAATTCCTACACGGGGGTTATTGCCTGGTCCGACACGGACACGGTCGGCGAGGAGGGCCAGCACGTGGTGGTAGTTCGGGCGACGGACAATCCTGGCGCCTACAGAGATCAGTCGTTCATCCTGACGGTCATCGACCCGATCCCGAACCGCCCGCCGGTGTTCGTCTCCGAGCCCATCACCGATGCGTACGCCAATCTACCCTACGTTTACGACGCGGTGGCTGAAGACGCCGACGAGGACACGCTGACCTTCAGCGGTTCCGTCGACCACGATTACTTCGAATACGCCGCGGAAGACTCGTTCTCGCTCGATAGCGCCAACGAGAATCCGACGGGAATGGCGACCGACGGAAGTTCGATCTGGGTGACGGACGACGACACGGACGACAAGGTCTACGTTTACTACGCCACCAGCGATCCGGATCCGGTTGAGGCGCCCAACTGGCAGTTCGGGGATCTGAAGGGCAGCTGGACGCTGGACGACGACAACGCCGATCCTGCGGGGATTGCCGTGGACTCCTTCGGCGACCTGTGGGTGCTCGATAGCGCGGATGAAAAGGTCTACCACTACGTCGGCGGCGCCTCCTGGACCAGCGGAACCCACAACGACGACGAATCGTTCTCGCTGCACGCTGACAACGACAATCCCACGGGGATCTCGACCGATGGCGAGACGCTGTGGGTCACGGACAATAACGGCACCAGTTCGGTCGCCAAGGTCTTCGTCTACGATCTGACCTCCGAGACCCTTGGGACGCACCTGAGTGACAAGACGTTCGAGACGCTCTACCGAGATACCGATCCGCTCGGGCTGAGCGTCAATGCCGCCAGCGATCAGTTGTGGGTGATCGATGCCGACGAGGAGGTCTACGTCTATGACTACAGCTCGGGCAATGAGGGTGATTCCCTGGGTCGGTGGACGGCAGACGGCCTGGAAGCCCCCGTTGCCATTGCCCGCAACGCCCTGTACGTCTACGTGCTGGACGACCAGACCGGCGGCGAGAAGGTCCTCCGCTACGACGCCGGCGGCTGGACGCAGTTGTCGCATGACTTCGACGTCGACAGCAGTTCCGGCCAAGTCACCTGGACCCCCCCGGCCGAGCTAGTGGACCGAGACGTCGAAATCACCCTGACCGTCACCGACGGAACGGACTCCGCCATCCAGCGGTACTCGATCTACGTCCACGAGGAACCCAGGAATCACGACCCGATCATTACGAGCACGGCGCCCACCACCGCCACCGCCAGCGGTGATACGTCCAGCGACTGGCTGTGTCTCGATCTGTCCGTGGGCGAGACGACAACGCAGACCGTCTCGCTCCAACTTCCGCAGGTGGAGACAGTCGGCGGCGCGGATATCATCTTCGTCGTGGATGAATCCGGGAGTATGCGGTATGAGCACGATTGGCTAGAGGACATGATCACTCATCTGGATGCCGAGTTGGCGACGAGGGGAATTACCGATACCCGATATGGGCTTGTGGGCTTTGGCGGCAGCGGGGACCACTACTGGGGACATTCGCATTATATGGATGAAAATCAACGGCTTTGGGGAACCGCTGAAGAATTTGCAGATGCGTCCGATTCTCTTGTGATTACCGGTGACACGGAAGACGGGTATGACGGCATTGACTACGCACTTGACCAATATACTTTTCGTTCGAATGCAGCAGTCAATATCATCCTTGTTACGGATGAAGACCGAGATGCTAAGAATGACACGCTCGACAAGGAAAACATCAAAGCGGCCCTAAAGACGTACAATGCAAAGTTGAATGTTGTCGTCAATGCAACGTTTGAGGATGGCAGCGGTGTTGGGGCCTTGGGTGTTGATTGGGAGGGAAACGCCTATACCGCTAGCAACAGCGTCCTGGTAAGCTACAATACGGCCCTGAACCTCGGGACAGATAACAGCATTCTCATTGAGCCAAACGGGCAGGGCGGTTACACCCATTCAGCGCAAACCCGCACCTTCGACGACATCAGCACCTCGGGTACCGCTATTCTACAAGGTTATGCAGACGCGGATTGGTATGACCTGGATACTTCTGTTCCTGAGTATAGCTTCATCTTCTACGGCGTACCGTATGATAAGTTCTACGTAAGCACAGATGGCCTCATCACACTTGACGGCGCGTTCAGCATGTTCGAGTATGGCTATGATAACTATGATCTCGAAGATACGCCGCCACAGCAAGCGATCGCCGTCTTATGGGATGACTTGGTTGTGCCCGAGGGTGAGGAGGTGTACTGGGATATCAAGGGAACCGGCCAGGATGAGCGTCTGATCATTCAATGGGAAAACGTAAAATTCCAGGGGCTTTCCACGCAAGGCGAGGTCACATTCCAAGCGGAGCTGTATTCCAACGGTAACATACACCTGAACTACGAGGACATCGATGGCGGCGGCACCGGCCATACCGACGGCGCCAGCGCCACTGTAGGCATAAGGGATGTCGCTCTGGTGGTGTATACAAGTACGGGCGGGGTCGTTAAGAGTGATTGGGGCACCACCACAGACGACTATATCAACCTTGCATGGGATCCGGCTATCGGTGGTATCCGTGGTGCAGCCTGGGACCTGAACATACTCCGACGAGGCGGCGATGAGGCCAAAGCGTTTACCGACACCTTCGTCGAGATCAAGGCCCAGGAGATCGAAGACCAGCTTGCCGTGGAACTCCACTTCCCGTCCGAAGAAGCGGGAGTGGTCACCTCAGTGAGCGACCCGATCTACTCTGAGGGCGGCCGCGTCATTTCGTTCGACGTCGAGTTCACCGGCGACGGTGGGGCGCACCGTTTTGATCTGAACTTCGTTAATACGTACAGCAACGAGATCCTCGGGACCGTTCCGGTCTCGATCAACGATCACTATCTCTACGACGTTGAGGCCGTGGACCCGGACTTGGACACATTGGCCTACGAACTCGTCGGCCGGACCCACGGCGCCGGGATCGATGAGAGCACCGGGGTCATCACCTGGCGCCCGGCAGTCGAAGGCGAGTACGACTTTACGGTCCGGGTCACCGACGGCCGCGGGGGCGAGGATACGGAGGACTGGACGGTCATAGTTGCCTCTGTCGGCGCCGCCAATACGGATCCCGCTCTGACGCCGAGTTCCCTGACGGACGCCGTGATCGACAGGCCCTATGCGTACGACGTCTCGGCCGATGCAAGCGACGCGGACGATGATGCATTACGGTACTACCTTACCGAAACGCTGACGGGTATGGCGATCGACTTCAATACGGGCTTGTTCACTTGGACGCCCGTCACCGGCCAGAGCGGCACGGGCAAGACCTTCAAGGTCAGGGTCTACGACGCCCACGGAGGCAGTAGCGGCGATCAGACGTACACGATTGACGTCCTGACCGAAGAGCAGGTCAACACCGCACCGACGTTTGCCGAGCAGGACGTTCCGCTGCAGGCGGTGGTCGGAGAACTGTATCGCTTCGAACTGGAGGCCAGCGACGCCAACGAAGATCCCATCAGCTTCAACGTGCTGATGGGCCCTGAGGGCATGGCGGTCCACCGCACCCAGGGCGTGTTGGTCTGGACGCCGATGCTGGATCAGGTCGGCGCCCACGACGTGGCCGTTCGCGTGCGTGATCGCTATGGGGGCCAGGACGTCCTGGAGTTCCAGATCACGGTGGTGAACCTTAACGATCCACCCGTCTTCACTTCAACGCCGCTCACCGAGGCAATCGAAGACAGCCAATACCGCTACCAGGTTACCGCCGAGGATCCCAACGGAGACGTGGTGAGCTTCCAGCTTCATCCGGAAGCGGACGAGATCATGGACCTCGCCGAGGACAGCACCAGCGGCGAGTGGTGGCTCACGTGGACACCGGGCACCGGCGACGCGGGCGCCTATTGGGTCGTGATGGCCGCCACCGACGCGCGCGGCGGCGTGGCCTACCAGAGGTTCGTCCTGACCGTTTCGGACACCAATGCTCCCCCGGTTTTCCTAAGCGACACGATCGCGGTAGCCACGGCGGGCAGCCAGTGGACCTACACCCCGGTCGTGGAGGACCCCGAAAACGAGGAAGTCACACTCACGCTGGACGCGGCTTCGCTGGATCGCGGTATTACGATCTCGAGCGGGCAACTGTCATGGACGCCGGATGAGGTGGGCGAGTATCGCGTCACTATCACCGCCACCGACACCCAAGGCGCCTGGGCCAAGCAGTGGTTCGACCTGCCCGTCGTACCGGCCAAGGTAACCAGCGCCCCGCCCGTGATTACCTCTGTTCCATACGGACCGGCCTATGTGGGCGTCGAGTATAAGTACGAACTGACCGGTTACGACCCCGAAGAGGCATCTCTGACCTGGGATGATGACCAAGCGGGTGGCTCATGGTCGCGTCTGGACGTTTACCAGGAGAGCGGCAAGTGGTATCTGAAGGGGACGCCGATCGATGGGGACGAGGGTAGCAGTTACGACGTGATTGTTTATGCCGACGACAACAGCGGCAGCGGCGTCAGGACGTATCAGAAATTTACGCTGCCGGTCGACGATCAGAGCCCACCGAGCAACCAGACTCCGGTTATCACCTCTCGGCCGGCCGGCCCGGCGTACGTGAACGAGGAGTGGGAGTATTACGTCGAGGCCTACGATCCGGATGGCGACGACCTGACGTATTCCATAGAAACCAATCCAGGCTGGCTCAACAACAGCGGGAACCGTTTCTACGGGACGCCGACTACTACGGACGGTTCGCCGGTGACGATCAAAGTCAGGGCGACCGACGATAGCGTCAACTACGATCAGGAATTCACACTCACTGTGCTGGCGGAGCGGGCCCAGACGGAAGAAGACCACGCTCCGGTGATCACGTCGGTACCTTACGGCCCGGCCTACGAAGGGGTGCAATGGAGTTACCAGGTAATCGCGGCGGATCCCGACGGTGAAGTATTGGAGTATTCGATCCACACCGGGCCTCAGAACGGCGGCAGCCGGACGTCAGACGATCCAAACGACATGTGGATTACGGAGGATGGACTGGTCACCTGGACGCCGTGGACCGATGCCTCGACAAGCAGCCCGCATGACGTTGAGATCCGAGTGACGGATGGCACTTACACGCTGTCGCATATCTTCAAGCTGCCGGTCGAGGCCAGCGTGCCGAGCAACAGTGCGCCTGAGATCGCCTCGATGGCGCCAACGGAGGCCTATGCCGGAAAGGAATACACCTATCAGGTCGATGCCTACGACCCCAATGGGGACACCCTGTACTACTCTCTGGAAGAGGCCCCGGCCGACATGAGCATCGATGAGAACGGCTTGGTGCGTTGGTTCCCGATGGCTGCCGATTCCACCGGACACACCGTGAAAGTGGAGGTTACCGACAGCGAAGGCAACACCTCTCTGCCGCAGGAGTACACGTTGATCGTCAAGCCGGAGGTGGCTATCGATCAGGCGCCGGAATTCACCTCCGAGCCTCCCTCGCCGGCCACACGGGGTAAGTTGTACCGCTACCAGGTCACAGCCATTGATCCCAATGGCGACACGATAGACTATTCGTTCGGCAGCAACAAGCCGGACGACATGACGATTGACGGTGTCACCGGCCTGATCGAGTGGACCCCGTCGGAGGCCCAGGCGCAGCAAGGGAGCTTCCTGGTCGAGGTAGTTGCCGACGACACCCAGCCGGGCACGGGCAACTGGACGACGCAATCGTTCTGGCTGCCGGTGGTCTACAACATGGGACCGATCGTCAATTCGGTTCCCTCGCCCCTGACGGCCGAGGTGAACCGCCAATACAGCTATCAGGTCGACGCCAGCGACCCGAACGGCGACGATATCACTTACACGCTCCTGGGCGGCTCCGAGGGCAGCGTCAGCCCGACCGGCCTGTACACGTGGACTGCGGATGCGACGGACCTCGCCAACGAACCCGACGAGGGATATCTCATCGAGATCATGGTCTCCGATGGTTTCGACGGCGGCTGGGGAGTGCAGTGGTTCTATATCGATGTTATCGCGGAGAACGCGGGCAATTCCGCTCCGACGATTGACAGTTGGACTCCGCGGGGGACGATCCAGATCGGCCAAACCTACCTGGCGACGATCCCGGCCAGCGATCTGGACGGTGACGCGCTGAGCTACGAACTGGTCAGCGGACCCGACGGCATGTTCGTGGAGGGCGGTACGGGATTGATCCACTGGACGCCGACCGAGGATCAGTTGGGCACGACGCAGGACTTCACCGTCCGAGCCTATGACGGCACTGTCTATTCCAGCAACTCGGGGCCGCATAGTGTCTCCGTGGTAGGGCATGTCTCCAACACGGCCCCGCAGATCACCTCCCACATTCCTCAGGTCTACGCCGTGGCGGGGTACGAGTATCGTTATCAGGCGACGGCCACCGACGCCGACGGCGATCCGCTGATGTGGTACGTGTATAAGGGCCCCGAAGGCATGGACGTGGATGCGGGTACGGGATTGGTGCTCTGGACCCCGACCTCGGAACAGGCCGATCAGTCGCACGACGTGCAGCTGGCCGTGACGGATAGCTACGCTACGATGGTCCAGAGCTGGACGCAGTTGGTTCTCGGGGCCAACACGCCGCCGACGATTAAGAGCGCCCCGCCGACCCAGGCGATGGAGAACAAGAAGTACACCTACGCCGTGCATGTGGACGATCCCGATGATACTGAGTTGACCTTTGCGTTGACGACAAAGCCGACCGGCATGAGCATAGGCTCTGACGGGTTGATCACGTGGGAATCTCCAATCACGACGGGTTCTCCTCACCCGATAGTGATCGAGGTCACTGACAGTCGAGGCGACAAGGCCACACAGGGGTACGATCTGACCGTCATCAGCGCCAGCGTCAACGTCGCGCCGGTCATTGAGACCACACCGGACCTGTACTACGTTGAGTTGGGTGAACCATTCACTTACGACGTTGACGCGCGGGATGCTAACAACGAAGACATCTTGACCTACTCGGTCTCGTCTCCGACGACATCGCCGGATATTGCCAACTACATCAACTCCATCTCGGGTCTCATAAACTGGATCCCGAACGATGGGGGTGGTAACAGCTATGACATCACCGTTACCGTCACGGATGACGGCGCCGGTACCCTCAGTACGACACAGGTGTTTACCCTCTACGTTCTGTCCAGCAACGCCACCCCTGTCATCGATCCCACGCTTGTCACGGCCTATGGTACGGTCAACGTGCCATTTGTCTACCAGGTGCCGGCAACGGATGCGGATGGTGATATCTGGCTTACCTACGAGTTGACGACCAAGCCCGAGGGCATGCAGATCGACGCATTGGGCCGGATTACCTGGATGCCGACCACGGCGGACGATTACGACGTTACCGTCAAGGTCACCGACAGCGCAGGGGCATGGGTCGATGACCCCTTCACGCTGACCATAAACGCCGATACTACCGACCCCAGTTTGGGCTTTGCCTGTGTCAGCAATGTCGTCTATGTGGGTCAGGACGCCAAACTCTACGTCGAGGGGTGGGATGCTTCCGGCCTCAAGAAGCTGGAAGTGATCTTCGACAAGGACGGCCCCAATGAGACACCCCTCAGGGTGTTGCCCAACGGAACGGCCACCATGCAGATGGAGACGGCCGGTGAATTCACGTTCACGGGCATTGCCACGGACAACAATAACCGCACAACGTCTCTGGACATCGACATCACGGTTATCACCCGGCCCGCGACGACCCCGCCAAACGTGGACATTACCTCGCCTGTCGATGAAGACGAAATAACCGAGCCAGTGGACATCATCGGTTCGATCGACCTCAACGGCGGCGGCGATGTCACGTACTACTTTGAAGTAGCGCCGATGGGATCGGGCGAGTACGTCCGGATCGGCGACGACGTTACGGTCGATCAGAACACCACCGGCAAGCTGGGCGAGTTGGATCCGACTGCCCTGCGCGGCGGCATGTACGATCTGCGCATGGTGGCCACCAACTCCAGCGGAACCATCTGGACCGCGCCGGTATTGGTTGAGGTAAGTGACCTGGTGCTCGGTGACTTCCAGTTGTCCTTCACGGACTTATCGATCCCTGTCGGCGGCATTCCGATCACGATCAGTCGCCACTACGATACGCTGGACAGCAGCCGTCTGGGCGACTTCGGCTACGGCTGGCGCATCGGTATCTTCGAGACCGGCGTCTCGGTCGATCTTCCCTCAAGCGGCCAGCCTTCCTCCGGTTGGGAGTGGGACGTCCCGGCGTTCGCCTACGGCACGCGGCTGTACGTTACTCTGCCTGATGGGACGAAGGAGGGCTTTACCTTTGTGCATGAGCCCCTCGATCCTTCGTCCGACTTCATGGGAGCGGGCGACATAGCGGCGGGTCTGCTGTATGGATTGCTTGGTCTGGGCCAGGTATCCCTCGTGCCCGATATGGGCAACACGACCGAACTGTCCCTTACTGGCACTGTTCCCCAGGTATTCCTGGTGGAAGACGGAACGTACAGGACGGCCGACGGGATGAACTTCAATCCGGCTTCGCTGTTCCTGAATCTGGATTATCAGATCACCTCGCAGGACGGACTGGAGTACAACATCGACGGCACGACCGGCGAGCTGAAGAACATCGTTGATCCAAACGGCAATACCTTGGTCGTCACCGACACGTCCATCACGGCCTACACTCGGGACCGTGAAGTGGCGGCTCGGATCACGCTGCAGCGCGGTCAGTACGGCATCACCGAGATCACCGATCCGGCGGGCGAGTCCATTACCTACGAATACGATGCCGTCACCGGCGATCTGATCAGCATGACCAACCGAGAGGGCAAGGAAATCGGGTTCAATTACGACGCCAGCCGGGCGCACTTCCTCACCGAGATCGTCCGCGACCCCGACAGCGCCAACGAAACCATCATGAAGGTCCAGTTCGACTCCGCCGGCCGCGTCACGGGCATCACCGACGCCTCCGGCAATGTCGCGCCGATCAGCTACACCATCAATGCCGGCGATGGCCTGCACGCTGAGCAGATCCAGGACGCCGACGGCAATCTCACCGAGATCGTCAAGGACGCCGAAGGCAATGTCGTGCGACGCATCCAGCACATGCCCGATCCGATGGATCGGACGAATTTGCAGGAAGTTACCGATCACATCACCGTCTACGAGTATGACGCCGACGGCAACCTGACCAAGCAGAGGGTGCCTTTCGAGGTCGTGGAAAAGGATTTGGGCACAAATGACACGCGTTACAACTACCTGCCGTCGGGAGATCCCGTATACCGCCAGCAGAGCACCTACGACGAGTACGGCCGCATCCTCACCACGACTGATGCCGAAGGCGGCGAGACGCGATATCGCTACGGCGACTATGGAAACATCACTCGAATGGTTGACGCCACAGGCTACGCCACCGAGTACGATTACGATTCCAGGGGCAACCAGACACAAGTGCGTCGCCAGGTCGGCGTCGACGGCGACGGAGCCCCCCTCTGGGAAACCACCAAATACACTTACGCCAACGGTAATCTCACCCAGGTTCTCCAGGTCGACGGGTCCGGTCAGGAGACTGTTGCCGCCACCTTCACATACGACTCCGCCGGCCGCATCGCATCTGTTCTCAACATAGCCAACGACGCTGCCGATTCCGATACCGACCAGATCGACATGATCCGGTACTTCGTCTACGACGCCAACGGCAACCAGATCATCTCCTACTATTACTGGGACGATCCCAACGACGGTAATAAGGCCGTCGATAATACCGTAGCCAACCACACCTCCTACGACAAGGAGGGCCGCGTCACGGCAACCGAACAGTACGTCTACGACACCGTAAAGACGTTCACGGCCGGCTACGATTTTGGCGACGACGGCAGCTACAGACTGTGGTCAACCTCCACGACGTACAACGATGCCGGACAGGTGGAAACCTCGACCGACAAGTTCGGCACCCAGACCACCTACGTCTACGATGACCGCGGGAACTTGGTTGAAACCTACACCCAGGCCAAGGATGCCAGCGGCACCGATGTCTTTGTGGTCACCCGTACGGTCTACGACGACAACGGCCGGGCTATCTACACCACCGATCCGCACGAGGAGGCCATCAGCGGGGGCAAGCCCGACCCGGCGGCGGCACATGGAACGCGGACCGTCTACGACGCAATGGGAAGAGTGGTCCTGCAGGAACGACGCAAGGACCTGTTGCTGGAGATCGATACCAGCGGTGACTGCGTCGTCTCCGACAGCGATAATAGCTCGGCCATCTACTTCACACAGACCGAGTACAATGCCACCGGACAGGTCAGTGAGGTCACCTACGACAATAATGGCGATCCGACGGATGCTGACGATCGTCATTCCGTCGAGTACACGTACGACACAGCCGGGAGGCAGACCAAGGTTACCCAGGATCGCGACGGCGATTCATCGACCACTACCGATCGCTACGCCGATCTGTATGAATACGACGCTGCCGGTAGGCAGATCTCATACACGCAGGACAGCGATGGTGATACGGGAACGACCGGTGATCAGACAACCATCGAGTACGAATACGACGGAGCGGGCAGGCTCATCGAGACGACCTATCCCGATCCGGATGACGCCGGTCCGGGTGTTGTAACGTACCTGACTGTCGAGTATGATGCCTTCGGCCGGCGTGTGGCCGAGACGGATCAGATGGACAATACCACGCGTTACGAATACGACGATGCCGGTAGGCTGACGGCGGTGGTCCTGCCCGAGATCAGCCATCCCGATACCTCGACGCTCGGCTCTGCGCGGTACGAATACGAGTACGACGTCTACGGCAACCAGGCGCTGATACGGGACAACGTCTTCGTGGTCTCCTCGACCGCCCAAGTCCTGTACGACCATGACGGCAACGCCGGCGAGGACGACCGCGAGACGACGTTCGAATATGATTACTTGAATCGTCAGACTAAACGCACGCTGCCCGAAGGCCAGGTCGAGCAGTTCTTCTACGACGACAGCAGCAAGGATGGGCAGCTCGATTACGCCATCGATTTCGAAGGCCGCTACACCGAATATGAGTACGACAGCTTCGGCCGGGTGGAGATCAAGTACTACTACGAAAACTCCACCTCCTGGAACAGCGGCAACGGCACTCCTGACGAGGGCGTTCTGTACACCTACGACTCGCTCGGGCGGGTCCTATCCGTGGAGGACCTGGACGTACGGCTGACCAAGGGCGGCGAGAGCGGCGGAACATCACTCGCGGTTGGAGACCAGGTGTATGAATTTGACACATCGAATAACAAGCTGGATGGCGAAGGCTACATCCAGAGGATCGATGGAACCCATATCTGGATAAGAACCACCGCCGGCACGTGGGATAATGGCCTGGGCACGCAGCGAATAAGCAAGGAAAACGACACCCCCGCGAATTACCAGGACTACACGACGACCGACGACTATACGGCCGTGAATGGCTCACTGACCCAATACACATATACCGACGGCCGAAACACCAAGATCGAGACCACCAAGGAAGGATCGTCATCAGTCGATTACACAGTCAACTATGTATATGACGACCAGATCGGCCTGATCACGAGGATGTACACCGGTACCGGCTCTGAAGGTAATCGCATCTCAGACATCGGCTACGACTACGATACGCTCGGCCGTCTAACGACGGTGACCGTATACGAACGGGATACTGCCGCACCGGACCCGGCCGAGGTGACCAGCTACACCTACGACGCTGTGGGGAATTTGGAGACTGTCGAGCGGCCCAACGGAGCCGGCGGAGACGGCAACTACACGGTATACACATACGACGACCTTAACCGTCTCATCGAGGTAAGGCACTATGATACGGACCAGATGGCCGCGACGCGTGCCAGATTCCAGTATACCCTCCAGGCCGATGGCAAGCGGACGCAGGTCGTCGAGACCGACCACAATGGCAATGCGACCACCATCCAGTGGGCATACGACGCACTCGGCCGGCTGACCACCGAGACTTACAACGCATATGCGGCCGGGCCGGACGATTACCTCGCTACCTACACATTCGACCTTGTCGGGAACCGCACGAAGAAGGTCGTCCAGATCGATGCCGATGATGACGACACATACGAGACCACTGATTCAATAGCATACACCTACGACGACAACGACCGGCTGCTCTATGAAAAGATCGATGACGGTAACGACAGCAGTGTAGATACAACCATCGTTTACGAATACGGGCCGGGCGCCGATCCGATAAACGGCGACGGCGGCGACCACACCGTCATGACGAAGAAAACGACGTATGACGGCGACGGTATTGGCGGGAGCAAGGAAGCCGAGACCACAAACACCTACACCTACCAGGGCCGGCTGGAGAAGGCCGAGATCAACAGCGACGGTGACGCCAATATCGACATCGCCGAGACGTACACCTACAACGACAGCGGCATTCGCGTTGGCAAAGTGGTGCAGGAAGATACCGACGATGATGGTGACTATGACGTTACCACGAATATCGACTTCGTAATCGACGCGGCCAACCACACCGGCTACGCCCAGGTGATCGAGGAATGGAACCCCGATACGACGAACTTGGATGTGTCCTACACTATCGGCCACGACCACATCGCCCAGTGGGATGATTCGACCGGCGACGTGCTGTACCTGCTTGCCGACGGGCACGGCTCGACCCGGTTGCTGACCGACGACGCCGGGGCCGTGGCCCAGAACGGCAGCACCGAAGATCAGGTGTTTGACTACGACGCCTACGGGAACATGCTGACGAGCTTCAACGGGGACGTGCTGACGACGCTGCTGTATACCGGCGAGCAGTTCAACAGCACGACCGGCCAGTACTACCTCCGCGCACGCTACTACGACCCGGCCACCGGCAGATTCAACCGGCTCGACCCGTTGGCGGGCAACAACCAAGACCCTGTCACACTGCATAAGTACCTCTACTGCGGTGCGAATCCGGTCAACCTGATTGATCCAACTGGGCAATTGAGTTACGTGGAACTTCTAACGATTACAACGATCATGGGAACGCTCGGCGGCGGGATTGTTGGTGCAAGCGTAGCAAGATACTACTACGGATACTCCGTTACTGAGCCGGAGTTCTGGGCTTGGGTAGCAGGCGGAGCCGTTGTTGGAGGTGTTGCCGGATACTATACTGGCTGGGCACTGGTTCATTATGGATATGTGGCAGTTGCTGGGGGTGGGTCCCTTGGAACGGGCGCAGCAAGCGAAATCAACTGGCTTACACAAAACTCTAACAGGGCCAACCACATTCTGCAGTCGCATCACCATTGGAGCAAAGTTGCCAACGTTCCAAGCCAGATTAATGCATCAAATGCGACCTCGGTGTATACGAACCAAGTTCTTCCTATAATACAACGAGTTGTGAATAGTCCAGCCTCAACAAAAACTGCCCTAACACTAACAAATGGTGTCGGCAGAGATACTTATACGGGCATTGTCTCAGGTTATACTGTGGAAGTTAGAATTGCTGTGTTGGACAATGGGCTGCGTCTGATAGAAAATGCCCTTGTGATGCCTTAGTAGGAGATCTTGCAGTATGGAACTTGACGAGATTAAGCACGACATGTCATTTAGTTTCAAGGCGGGCAATTATGCGCAGGCACTTCAGTATGCTGAAGATGCGCTGCAGCTCGCTCCAAGAGATGTGGACGCTATCGTCACAAAGGCAACCATCTTATCTCTGCCGATGCCGGAATCTTGTGATTACGAAACAGCGCAAAGCCTCATCAAGTCACTAATTCAAGATAGCCCAGGTGATATCAAAAGATTGCTTGGAGGTATTTACGTTATGGACTCAACAGGGGAGTATGCCGAATCTGAGAGCTACTGTCGTGAGATCCTGAAGCTGGATCCGTCAAACTATGACGCAATAATCATGATGGCGGCATTGCATGCCCAGCCCGATGTTCAGGTACAGCAGGATGAAGTGAAATACTTGCTTGAGAAGGCGATCGAAGCCTTTCCGGAACGCTGGCACGCATACTCTTACTTGGCGCGTATTATGGCTTCACAGGGCAGGCTACTGGAGGCCGTTTACGCATATAAACATGCACTTATGGGGGGGCTTTGCATTCTTCCGTTTATGCGACAGGCGCTGGATGACGAACTTGCCCAGACAGAGGCTCGCTTGAGGAGCCAGGGGCTATCGGAAGGCAAGAAGTAGTGCGAACAACTAGAGGCAAATAGGGACAGGCACGTATTTCCGGGAAGAGGGACTCGGAAGTAGGAAGGTAGTTTTGATCCGACACAAGCGCGAGCGGGGGCAGCGCCCGCCGGGATAGATGATGAAGGCGAAGGACAAACACGTGGCCGGTGGTAGCAAGAGAGACAACGCCGCGCCGCGGGCCAAGGCATCGGCCGACGCTCGCGTCAAGCCGCAGTGGCTTGAATAGAGACGTTCGAGTTATTTGACGGGGGCAAACGGAGAAAAAGGAGCAGAACAAGATGGCCAAGAAGAAAGACAACAACCCCGACACGGCCGTCCGCGACGCCGCGGACCTAGCGAACCTAGCGGACCTGGCGCAGACGGCCGGGGACGCGGCGGCCGATCCCGTCGTCACAGAAGACCCCGCGGCCCAGCAAACGGGCCAGCAGGTCCGCCTCCGCATCGACGAGCGGGACCTGACGAGCAGCTACGCCAACGCCTTTCGCACGAACGGCACGGCCGAGGAGGTGATTCTCGATTTTGGGATGAACCTGGCCAATCCGGCCCCGCAGGGCGAGGGGCAGATGGCACAGATCACGTTCAAGATCAACGAGCGTGTGATCATGAATTACCACTCGGCCAAGCGGCTGGCGATCACGCTGGGTCAGATGATCCGCCGGCACGAGGAGCAGTTCGGCGAGCTGGAAATGGACGTGGCCAAGCGGCGCAAGAACGGCCTGTGAACCGGCGATCTTAGGGAAGGACGTCGGCGGGGTCTGAACGGAGGCCGATGAGACACCCCCCTGGATGCGGCCAGGGCCTTGTCCGGCCGCGGGTGTGGGCTATCGGCTGTCTGTAGAGAGCAAGGTTAGCCTCTAGGACCATGAAAGGGAAACGATCATGAAAGCTTTCAGACTAGTCGTTGTGGGGACGTTTGCCGTAGTGGTAGCTTGCGCGTCTGTGCGTGCAGCGGATTTTGACGGCTTAGGCGATTTGGACGACGGCGGTACGTTCTCCCAGGCATTTGCTGTCTCAAACGATGGGGCGGTCGTTGTGGGAAGGAGTAGTTCCAGTAATGGCACTGAGGCATTCCGCTGGGTGGATGGCACTGGCATAGTTGGCCTGGGTGACCTGAGCGGCGGGATCTTCAGTAGCGAGGCATTTGGCGTTTCGGCCGACGGCACGGTCGTTGTTGGAAAGAGTATATCTGGCAATGGCACCGAGGCGTTCCGCTGGCTGAGCGGCGGCGGCATGACCGGCCTGAGCGATCTGACCGGTGGGACATTTCATAGCGAAGCGTTCGCGGTCTGTGATGACGGAAACACTGTCGTCGGCAAGGGCACATCGGCGGACGGCACTGAGGCGTTCCGTTGGGTGAGCGGAAGCGGCATGAGCGGTCTTGACGACCTCAGTGGGGGCGTCTTCCTTAGCTGGGCCACTGGCGTTTCAGCGGACGGGACCATTGTTGTCGGCATAAGTAGTTCGACTTACGGCTTTGAAGCGTTTAAGTACAACTCAAGCACAAGCACCATGACCGGCCTGGGCGATCTGCCTGGCGGCGCTTTCATGAGCATGGCCGAGGCCGTTTCGATGGTCTATCCGGTCCCGGACAACGATTCCGGCGCAGATGGACGTGTGATAGTTGGAAGCGGGACATCGGGTGGCGGCACGAAAGCGATGTATTACAAAAACGGCATGATGAGATCCCTGGGTGATTTCGGCGGCGGCGAGACTAAGAGCGTCGCCAAAGGGGTTTCCGAGGACGGCTCCATCGTGGTGGGCTACGGGACCGACGCCAGCGGCCGAAAGGCCTTCATCTGGGACGTCGACAACGGGTACCGGGACCTGAAGACTGTCCTCGAGGACGAGTACGGCCTGAACCTGACCGGCTGGACATTGACCGAAGCAACAGCGATCTCTCCGGACGGCCGGGTGATCGTGGGATTTGGCCAGAACAGCAGCAGCAATACCGAGGCCTGGCGAGCGGTGATCGGTCGCGGCGATATCGAACCGGATCAGACCAAGCCCAGAATGCATCACTGGGAAGATGAATGGTCGGACGCCATGTCGTTTGTAGTCTTGGACAGCGGCAAGGTTAAGTTCCAGATCATCAAATACGTCTGGGTCGAGGATGGTTTCAATAGGGCGCACTGTCATACAGGTAGCGCGAATGGCGACAAGGTTTACGTTGAGCATGCTCATTTCGAACACGACGTTGACACGACCAAGGCCAACGACTTCTGGGACTGGTACTATAACGTCGGAACTTCGGGTGTGACCCGAGACGACCAGGATCCCACCAAGGACGCCACCAACGACATAGAGAGCATCGCCTATGCCATGGATGGTTATGCCACCAACGCAAACTATGACTACTGGCTCATACACGGCGACGGCGACAATCAGGCCAACAAGGTGTTCAGTGAAGACTGCGACCTGAACTTTTCCAGCGTTCAAGTAGATGACCGGCTCGCGTACGACGAAGGTGAGGACCAGAACGATGGTGTTTACGATCATGTGACGATCGTCGATACTCGCTTTAATCTTGGGTGTAGCATGTATGTGCCCGACGAGATCCGATGGAAGTGCGGCTACAGTGGGGTTTATGAATTTGACACCACCGGCGCGTCCGATCGATGGGCTACACCGGGCATGATAAATACATCGTATATCGAGGACCAGGACCCCAATGGAACGTATGACGATGATTATTGGGATGGCCCGGATATCTTTCGCAAGAAGTGATGAACTGTGAAGTGGCTCTTACCCGGTTGTGGAAGGAGGAGGTTAGAAAGTCAGCCGGTCGTGCGCCGATAGGATGGTGGTACGCGCGTGGCCGCAAGGGTCATTGGCGTATGTCTAGGATGAAAGTGTGTTTCGGTCTGCTGATTGTCGCCGCCATAATCGTGGCGGCGATGGCTTTCCTCTTCTGCCGAAAGCCGGCAGGTCGTTTGCCGGTGGGCTTCAGCACGGCGGAGGAAAACGTCGTCGATGCACCGGTCGCACAGTCGCGACCGGCAGACGCTGTTCCGATCTTGCCAGTGGAGGAGAGCCAAGAGGAATTGTTTGAGGATCTGGAACTGGCGGGCCTCTCCGAAGATGTCACCGACGAGGTGCATCTTGAGGCGACTTTACTGGCAAGAAACCCGATTCATCCGGGCAGGGCAGCGCTCCAGGAGCAGATGCGTCAAGAGACGGCCGAAGAAAGCTTTTTGCATCTGACCGACAATGACAATTTCAAGATGCTTGCTCCACTGATGGCCAGCCTGCCTCTTTCGCCGGGATGTTATGCGTCTGATTGCAGGATCGTGCGTAAGATGACGAGGATTCGCAAGCTTCTTGCAGAAGCCCAAAAGGATCCTCAAGGAGTCTCGAGTTTTCTGCAGGGACAGCTGAAAGCGATATCGGAGACGTTTCCCGACGCGCACTCACAGTTCATGAAGATGCTAAGGGAGAAGAAACCGGGTCAGCGAGTTACTCTTACCCAACTTCCTGAAGCACAGAAGCAAAGACTGCTCAGTACCGCTGCCGTCTATGTTCTGTCGGAAATAGGCGCCTACGATAGCCTGCCTTTACTAGCGGAACTATCGACCCAGGGCAAACCCGACCGTAGCGCTAACTTTGCTGGGAGTTGCCAGGTTAACCCGACATTCCTGCTGTACGGCATGCACAGGCTCGTGCGAGGCTTTCCCGAAGCGGAGCTTTCTTCTGAAGCCCGTCAGGCCCGTGCGACCTATCTTGCCATGGCCGATGAAGCTGGGCTTTCGGAACCTGAGACGATCACGGTGACTGCTTGGGACGCACTCTATCACGAGGGCGATTTTCGCAAGACGCTGCCGGGACAACAGTTCATCTTTCCCAAGGGCCAGCCGACCATTGAGATGACGCGATTTCCTTCTCTTCAAGAACTTAGTCGTTCTGCCATCCAAGTGTTGCTTGGAGAACAGCGGAAGTTTGTCAGGCAAGCGTTTCCGAACAGCGATTGACATACACCTTGAATATTGAACCTCCTGATAAGAGCAACGTTTTTCCTTATGCGCGTGACTTTTGGATTATGTGGTAAGGGGAGTGAGAATGACGCCTGCGTCTTCCCTGTTCCTCAACCCTCGCGCGCAAAACTCTCCAAAGGCAACTGACAGTACGGCACGTGATACGAATATGATATGCCGCCCATGCCCGCTGAGTACCGCTGACTACCGTTCATTCCCGCTGGCTCCCGCGCCTCAGAGGCATGAGAAGTCCCTGTCATTTCGGGAGTTGTGTTATAAGAGGCGACCCAAAGCCAAGTTATGTGTTTCAGTCAACTTCACCATTGGATCGGGCTGTCGATCCGGTGGTCGCACTCACACGTGATAGTACGTGCCACTGCGGCGAGCAGCTTGCGAAGTGCCAGGCCTGGAATTGGTCTTGGCATAGCCTGCGATGAAAGAAGAATGACAGATTCTCCTTGCGCTCGACTACACTTTTGGCTACACTTTTGCGGCTGTGTTTGGCGACATTCAGCCGGTTTCATTGGATTGGCGTCTTGCGTAAGGCGTTGAAATCGTCATAAGTTACGGAAAGCTGCGGTCCGCCGTTGGTGATCGACACGCAGGAAGTCACTGGTTCAAGTCCAGTACGGCCCACTAGTTGCGGCTCTGTGCTTTCGCATGGAGCCGCTTCATTGCGCATGTTCCCGCCAATCGAAGGTTGCGCGATCTGCGCCTTTACCTCTTGCGAGTCGATGCGCTTCGATGCGGCCGGGTACTGCACCGGATTCTGCACCGCTTTTGAGAAGTGATCCTCGGTGACTTGGAGATAATGCTTAGCTGCTACCTGCGGGCTGTTGCCGATCCAACTGCAAACCACCTGCACCGGATACTCTTCGGCCAGTTCTGTTTCCCTTGAAGACCTGCAGTTTTGGAACAGTTTTGGCCAAGGTTTCAACCCCGCTTGCTTGATGATCTTCACAACGTTCTTGCGGTACATCTGATTCGAATTTGGGTATTGCGGACAGCAATACACCGAACCGGATTCAGCATCTTCGAAGGCATCCCGAAGATGAGGGTAAAGCTCCGGGAAGATGGGCACCATCCGAATGCCAGCGTCGCTGTGGTGTTCCGTCTTGCTGGCGTGGACGGTGAATCGCATCTTCTCCCAGTTAACGTCCTCCCATTTCAGCCGGATCAGTTCCGACGCGCACCGCAAACCCCCATAGCGGCACATTGCGAAGACGAGCCGCCATTGGGCATTGGGGCAGGCGTCTAGGACAGCCTGGGCCTCTTCGCGGCTGATGAAATAGAATCGTTTGGGGTTCTCCCGCACAACCGTTGACTGTCCGTCAAACGGGTTTTCGGTAATGATCTTCTTTCGTACGGCGGCCCTGCAGAACTGTTTGGCAATGCCCATCCGCCTCCGGACGGTGTTCTCGGCCAAGCCTTCCTCCGTTTTCAGATACACCCGGAAGCTGTCAGCATCGCCTGCGCTTATCTCATCCAGCCTCTTGTGCTGGCCGAAGAACGCCAGCAGGTTCCGTCGCGTATGGCCGTATACGGTTGCTGTCGCCGCTTTCACGTCTTTACGGCCATCGTATGTTTGCATCCATTCGGCCAATGTGGGGCATTCTGTGCGTTCCTGCGGCTCAATCAGCCCGACGCGTTCCAAACGGTGTCGGAGTGTATCGGGCAAACCGGCAAGCCATTGCGCCGTTGTACCCTTCGGGGCAGTACCTGTATCCTTGCAGGCGATCAGGTCTTCGACGAACAGCTTGGCTGATTCGGCCTGCTTTTTGTTCACCTTGCCGAACCGGACGGATCGCCGTTTCCCATCGGCCCCGACAAACTGAATGGAGAACGTGATGGGTGAAAGCGGCAAGGACGCCTTACGGGCAGCTTTTGACGGCAGTCTGAGGCTGGAAATACGATAGGATCATCGGAAGAGCCCACGGTGGCCGTGGGCAGAAATCCATATGGGAAATGTCGCAGAAAGAGATCGAAAACGGAAAGGATCGGACTCATGAAACTGCAAACGCAACACAATGGCATCCGGGTTCACTCATTGCGTGTGAGAACGATGATTCTCGCAGCGATCATCAGCGTTGGTGTGATCGGCTCGTCAGGATACACAGCGGACCCGGCTGCTGCCAAGAAGAAGCGAGAAGGGATGGCGTGGACAGGGGACCCTACCCCCCTCATATGGGTGTCGAACTATACAAAGGCTCCGCCGACGATTGATGGGAAGATGGACGTTGCCTGGCGAGCGGCGAAGCCCCTTACGGTAATGGTGCGAGAGGCATTGGGCGGCGACCACCCCAAGCCGGTGGTGCTCCGAGCCCTGCATACGGACGATACCTTCTACATGCTCGCGCAATGGTCGGACGACACGAAAAGCGATATGCGCGATCCCTATGTGTGGAATTCCAGGACGAAGCAGTATGACCGCCCCTCGAAACCAGACGACCAGTTTGCCATCGAGTTCCCGATCAAGGGTGACTTCGCCATCAGCATGATGACCGTGATGAGGGAGTTCACGGCCGATGTATGGCACTGGAAGGCAGGCCGGGGCAACCCGAAGGGGTGGGTGGACGACAAGACCCACGTCATAAGCCAAAAGCCGGTCCCGCACGCTAAAATGCATCGCTTGCACGGGGGACGGACCGTCTACATTGCCCGGGTGATGGATGCGGGGAAACCGTCTTACACGGTGAGGCCTGCGCCAACGTCAAAGCAAGGAGATACCGTAAACTCATTCGAACACAAGGAACCACCGACCGGAAGCCTGGCGGACGTGCGGGGCAAAGGCTTGCACAATGGCAAGGGGTGGGCCCTGGAAATCTCTCGGAAGTTCAAAACGGGCTATCCTGATGATGCCGTGATCGATCCGACACGGGATAACGTCTGCGCTATCGCCGTGCTCAATGACGAGCTGTATGAAGAGCATTCGGTCTCCACGCTGATCACGTTGCGCTTTGTGGGGGGACCGGCTTCCAAGGGGGCCGCATCCTCATGGAACTTCGACTCAAGCCGAGAGCTCCCGCCGGGATGGAAAGTCGCGGCCACCAACCCCAAAGGCGATTTGGCGGAATGGAAGGTGGTTGCGGATGACCAAGCCCCCAGTGCGCCCAATGTGCTTACGATCACCAGGATCAAGGATGGGTTCGGAGGCGTATTCAACCTGTTCTGGACACCCACAGTTTCCTTTCAAGACGGCACGATAGAGCTGAAGCTCCGGGCGAATACGGGCGAGAAAGACCAGGGCGGTGGGCCGATCTGGCGCGTGAAGGACGTGAACAACTACTACATCGCCCGCTACAATCCGTTGGAAAGAAACTTCCGACTGTATTACGTGAAGAACGGAGCAAGGAGAATCCTGGACGACGCCCGGGGAGTCAGTATCAAGGCAGGCGAGTGGTTTACTATCAAGATCGTCCATAAAGGCGAGAAGATCGAGGGTTGGCTGAATGGAAAGAAACTCTTGGAGACCGGGGACCGGACCTTCAGGGAAGCTGGTGGCGTCGGGTTCTGGACGAAGGCCGACGCCGCGACATCGTTCGATAGTCTTACAGTAAAGCCGGATGGTCCCACAGGCGACGCCACTGCGCCCGTTTCAGTGAGTATTACTGCTGGAAGAAAGTGATGAGGTACTGATCACGTATCCCTCCCGAATATTGCGTCCTGGTTTATTCTTCGCTACTTACGTTCCTCGCCAAAAAGCCGCTCTTATCGTAGGATTCCCGCCTTCTGATAAAGCACGGAGGCATGGAGATGGTACTTCTGCGGATAGTCTTGGCGATACTGAAGGCAATACTCGCCGGACGGGCTAGTGCTGATACGGCCGGGCAGATCTGACCGGTAGGTTGGCTGCGGTGACCTGGCCAAGGCGAACCTCAAGATACCCCGGGCAGCGAGATGTGCGGCTCTCACCAGCACACTAATCGAAGCAGATCACGCGGTCTTGGGGCAGTTGCCATAGCCGTGCGGGTGTCTTGGTATACTTGGCACGAGTGGTTCCGTAGCTGCCTTCACCAGTCCAGCCAAGGGCCGTGTTGGGCTTGGCATACCGATCGGCGATCAGCCCCATCGTGTCAGCGAAATACTCGGCCGCGTCCACCTCCTGCCCATCGTCCTTGAGCGTCTTGCGCCTCAATTGCGGCGGCACAACGTAGTCGAAGTCCTTGTGGTCAACGTACTGCGGGCTCCGATGCGAATAGCTGACCAGGCGATGGCGAACGAGTTGATGGGGCATGGCGCGGAAGACGCCTTCGATCATAGAAGGTGAAGGTCGCGTGCTCCACGGAGCTCATGTGCCCCAACCTGCGGAGCATCTTCACGAACTTGCCGGCGCCGGCGGGGTCTTGTTCGAACAGGCTCTCGGTGTCGGCCGCGTAGCAGAGCTTCGCCGCCGCGGCGAGCAGCGTCTCTGGATTCGGCGAATGACGAACGAGTGTCATCTGCACTTGGACCGATTTCATTTCTGGCTTCTCCGGTTGCTGGTCTTGGAAACAGGCGACATGAGCAGGCAGTCCATGAGGCGTCCCGGTCAAGGCGATGACCGTGACACAAGCTCAGGGCGGGTCCTCCCTCCACGAATTGTTGGTACTCTGAGCAGCCCGCGTGGACAAGGGAAGCCCACGTCGCCGATCGGCGGGGGATCATGTCCGTCGGAATCTCATGTGATCTATGCCAAGTTGCCTGACACGATAGCGGAGTATCCTGGCCGTCGTGGCCAGGTCGCGGGCGGCTGCGGACATGTTCCCGTTGGAGCGCTTGAGGGCGTCGACGATAATGTCGCGCTCGACAAGCGTTATCCGCTCGGCCAGTGTTCCGCTACCGACGGTTTCGGAGAAGTCCGACGTCTGCAGCGTGGGCGGAAGATGATGCCCGTGAATGACGCCTTCGTTTGCCAGCAGCACGGCCCGCTCGATGCAGTTCTCCAACTCGCGGACATTTCCCGGCCAGTGGTATGCGACCATCATGTTGATGGCTGGCGTGCTGATGCGCCGGACATCCTTGCCCATTCTGCCGGCGTACTCCTCGATGAAATGGTCCGCCAGAAGCAATATGTCGTCCTTGCGATCACGTAGCGGCGGCAGCATTATGGGAAAGACGTTGATGCGATAGTACAGGTCATGGCGGAACTCTTTCGCCTCGACAGCCTGCTCCAGATCGCGATTGGTCGCACAGATTATCCTGATATTAGCCTTGTGCACTTCGTTGCTGCCGACACGCTCGAACTGACGGTCCTGCAGCACGCGGAGAATCCTGACCTGTGTGGCGGGGGAGAAGTCGCCGATCTCATCGAGGAAGAGCGTTCCGCCCTGGGCCTCTTCGATTCGGCCGATTCTGGTCTGTATGGCGCTGGTGAATGCGCCTTTCTCATGGCCGAAGAGTTCGCTCTCCAGGAGGTTTTCGCTGAGGGCTGCACAGTTGACCTTCACGAAGCGGCCCTTGGCTCGCGGACTGGTGTAGTGGACAGCGTGAGCGACCAGTTCCTTTCCCGTTCCGGACTCGCCTCGCACCAGCACCGTCGTGTCGGAGGAGGCGACCTGGTGAATAGCCTTATACACCTCGCGCATCGCCCCGGAGTTGCCGATGATGTTCTCCGGACGAAATCGATCTTCCAACTCTCCCTGGAGGCGGATGTTCTCTGCCTCCAGCGCGTTTCTTTCGGTGGCCAATTCGCGGCGCTTCAGCACGTCGTTGGCGATCATGGATGCGACGATGCTTAACACGCGCACGTCCTTGTCGAGCGAGGCTGACTCATCAAATATTCGGTCAGCCGACATCGCGCCGACCACTTCGTTGCCAATGGCGATAGGGACGCATATGAAGCTGATTTCGTCGGGGGATATATCGCGGCGTCTGTGGGTGCGGTCGAGAAAGAGCGGCTCTTGGGATATCTTCGGCACAACGGCGGGCTTGCCGGTCTGCACGACCTGACCAGCGATTCCCTCCCCGACACCGTACCGGACATCTCGATGCTTCTGGGCGGGGGCATTGTGCACGGCCTCTATGGTCAACTCGTTGGTTTGGGGCGACATCAGCATTATCGTCCCACGTGTCATCCCCAGTTGATCGTGCAGCACGTCGAGCACCTCCGTGAGCACTTGCCTCTGGCGCGATCTGCTGGCCAGGATTCCAGAGATGGCGTAGAGGACCTCCAATTCGGGGACATGCTTCTTGATGGGGGGTCCTGCGTTGTCTTTTTTGCCCCTTTGCATTACGGAGACCCTTTCATCTATGTTAGTTGTTTATGGCAAGTGCGCAACAGTAGTGTAACAAAAAGCGGCCAACATGACACTTATGTAATTCTAAGCCTGCTGCGATGCTGCTGACTGTTTGAGTGAACATCTGTTGCAGCAGCATGTTATGGAACGTTGACTCTTTTGGTATGGCTCTTGCAAATGGTTCACCTCGTAGAACCAAAACGCATTGGACTGGGCCTGAAAGGTTACGCTCGAACAAGAGCACGGAATTGGAAAGGGAGATACTCCATGTGCTGGCGAAGAAAGTTTGTGCTGCGAATGCTCGTGGGGCTGTTATTGGCAGGCTGCGTCGCGTCGGTGGGGTTCGGCGACGACGGTGCACTGGCGGTAAGCTCACCGCCGGTCGAGCAGTCCTCACATTCGACTGCCTTGGAGGCGGCGCACATGGAGTTGACCTTCAACATCAATGTCGTCTGGACCTGCGTTGCCGCCTTCCTGGTGTTCTTCATGCAGGCCGGGTTTGCCATGGTTGAGGCGGGCTTTACCCGCGCCAAAAACGCCGTCAACATCCTCATGAAGAACCTGATGGATTTCTCCGTTGGAACACTCGCCTTCTTCCTGGTGGGTTTCGGGCTGATGTTCGGCGACAAGGGAGGTGGAGGCCTGTTGGGCACGTCGCTGTTCGCGCTGAACGGCACGACAGGCGACAGTTGGAGTTACACCTTCCTCATTTTCCAAACGGTCTTCGCCGCGACCGCCGCCACCATCGTCTCCGGCGCGATGGCCGAGCGAACAAAGTTTACCGGCTACCTCATTTATAGCGTGTTCATCACGGTACTGATCTATCCTATCTTCGGCGGATGGGCTTGGGGCAGCCTGCTGATCGACGAAGGCAGAGGCTGGCTGGAGAACTTCGGCCCAGGTTTCTGTGACTTTGCCGGCTCGACCGTCGTGCACTCGATCGGAGGCTGGGTGGCGCTGGCCGGTGCGGTCGTCCTGGGAGCGAGAATCGGCAAGTACGGCCCGGACAAAAAGCCAAGAGCCATCATGGGCCATAGCATTCCCCTAGCTGCGTTGGGTGTGTTCATCCTTTGGTTCGGGTGGTTCGGATTCAACGCAGGCAGCACGACCACTGGGGATGGTTCGATCGGGCGGATTGCCGTGACGACTAACATCTCCGCCGCAGCCGGCGCCATCATGGCGATGTTCACGGCGTGGGCGATCTTCAGGAAACCCGACGCCTCGATGACACTTAACGGCGCCTTGGCGGGCCTGGTCGCGATCACCGCCGGTTGCGCCACCGTCACCCCCATGGGCGCATTGCTCATCGGAGCGGCGGGCGGCGTACTGGTGGTGCTGAGCGTTATCTTCATCGATCGCGTGTTGCATGTGGACGATCCGGTCGGTGCGGTCAGTGTCCACGGAGTCTGCGGAGCGTGGGGTACGCTGGCCTGTGGTCTGCTTAACGCTGAAAAGACACTCGGAATCGGCGAAACCAATGGCGGCTTGTTCTACGGCGGCGGTGCCGCGCAGTTGGGCGCACAACTAGTAGGAATAGGAACCGCATTCGTCTGGGCGTTCGGGCTGGGTCTGGTGCTGTTCTTTATCATCAGCAAGACCGTCGGCCTGCGGGTCAGCCGCACTGAAGAGCTGCGAGGCCTGGACGTCGGCGAACATGGAATGGAAGCGTACAGCGGGTTCCAGATCTTCTCCAATACCTGATTTGTGTGGGCCTACTGTGAACGGGAGAAAACAACATGAAACTCATCATAGCATACATTCAGCCGGAGAAGCTCAACGACGTCAAGCAGGCGCTTTATGCCTCGCAGATATACAAACTGTCCGTGAGCAACACCCTAGGCTGCGGGCAGCAGAAGGGTTACCACGAGACCTACCGCGGTGTGGACGTCGAGGTGAACCTACTGAAAAAGGTCCGCTTAGAAATTGCGGTGAATGACAATTTTGTCCAGTCGACTATCGATGCTATCGTCAAAGGAGCCCGTACGGGCAACATCGGCGACGGAAAAATCTTTGTGCTTCCGCTCCAGTTGTGCATCCGAATACGAACCGGCGAAGATGGAAACGACGCTATCGGATAACTAAAATGAGACGATTTGACAAGGATGCGGACGCTGTTATTCAGAGCATCAAATTCGAAATGAAGAACGTCGTCGGTGATGACCGTCGCCGGATCGATCACCCCCTGGGTGTGCTGGAATATGCTGAGACGATTCGCCTGGCCGGAGGAGGCTCGGCCATCGTCGTTCGCGCCGCCCCCCTCCTGCACGACATCGGCATCTATGAAGCCGAACGGAAACACGGCTCTGCGGCCGGGCACTACCAGGAAACCGAAGGACCACCCATAGCGAGAAGCATCTTGAAGGGCCTTGGCTTATCGTCGGAGGATGCAGATCGCATCTGCCGCATCGTGGGCTCGCACCATTCGTGTGGACATAGCTATACGTTGGAATTCCGTATCATCTGGGATGCCGACTGGCTGACGAGTATCCCCGATGAACATTCCGACAAGCCAAGGGACGAACTGGCTGACTTCACCCGGCGCGTATTGCGCACCCCCAGGGGAAAGAAGTTAGCGGAAGCACTGGGGCTCAACTAAGCAGCATGATGTGACGATAACGTCATTGCTTGAACCAACACACTACATTATTGTAGGATACACGGTAGGGCTACTTGTCTGCTTATCTGCGTAGTGTCCGCCACCAACGGAGCTTATGGGACATATCGCACTTTGGCACGGGGAATGCTCTTTAAAGAGTAAGGTGGTCTCCGCTTAGCCGCACACGCCCCTGCGTGGATGGCACAGCGGAGCCGGGGAAAGAAGCGGTCCCAACTGCGCCGCACCACAAGGAAATCATTAGACCGTGGTGGCAAAGGAGTAACATCAATGACGCCGAAAGATTTTTTTGAGTTTGCTAAGAAGCACAACGCCAAGATGGTTGACCTGAAATTCGTCGATCTGCTGGGAACCTGGCAGCACTGTTCGTACCCAATCGAGATCCTGGACGAAGGTATATTTGAGGAAGGGCTGGGCTTTGACGGCTCATCGATCCGCGGGTGGCAGAGCATTCACAAGTCGGACATGATTGCAATCATGGATCCATCGACAGCGAAGATCGACCCGTTCTTCGCCAGGCCAACCGTCTCCGTCATAGCCGATATCAAGGATCCAACCACCGGGGAGGACTACACCCGCGACCCGCGTCACATCGCCAGAAAGGCCGTGGAGTATCTCAAGTCCACCGGGATCGCCGACACCTGCTACATAGGCCCGGAACCTGAGTTCTTCATCTTCGATGAGGTCCGCTACGAGCAGAATCAGCATACCGGCTTCTACCATATCGACTCGGTGGAGGGCGCCTGGAACACGGCCCGGTTCGAAGAGCCCAACCTTGGTTACAAGCCTTCCTTCAAGGGCGGGTACTTCCCTGTCAGCCCAACCGATACCTACCACGACTTACGTGGGGAGATGGTGGAAGAGCTTCAGAAGGTCGGGATTCTCGTCGAGGCGCACCATCACGAGGTTGGCACGGCCGGGCAGGCGGAGATCGACATGAAATTCGAGCCGCTGCTGAAAATGTGCGACCAGTTCATGTGGTATAAATACATCATCAGGAATGTTGCCAAGCGGGCAGGCAAGACCGTCACTTTCATGCCCAAGCCGATCTTCGAGGACAACGGCAGCGGGATGCATACGCACTTGTCTCTATGGAAAGAAGGCGCCCCGTTGTTTGTGGGTGACAAGTACGCCGGGCTCAGCGATGAGGCGTTGTGGGCCATCGGCGGGATTCTCAAGCACGCCCCGGCGCTGCTGGCGTTGGCGGCCCCGACGACTAACAGCTACCGCCGACTAGTACCCGGCTTCGAAGCCCCAGTGAACCTCGTTTATTCTGCCCGCAACCGTTCCGCCGCGGTGCGTATACCGATGTACTCGCAGAGCCCAAAGGCCAAGCGCCTCGAGTTCCGCTGTCCCGATCCGACGGCCAACGGATACCTCGCCTGGACGGCGATGATGATGGCCGCAGTCGATGGGATTACCAACAAGATCGATCCAGGCAGTCCGTTGGATGTCGACATCTACGATCTGGATGCCGAAGAACTGGCGAAGTATCCTCACACCCCAGGATCGTTAGGCGAGGCCATCGACGCCTTGGAGGCCGACCACGCCTTCCTGACCGGCGGGGGCGTGTTTACTGACGATGTCATCGAGGCCTGGATAATCTGGAAGCGTGAAGAGGAACTGGGCCCCATCGCTCTCCGCCCGCACCCGTACGAGTTCCATATGTACTACGACAGCTGATTCTGAGCAGAAACCGGCAGAGTATGATAGCAAAGGCTCTTGATGATTTCGGATTGTACGAGTCGCGCCGCGAGCACGATTCCTGTGGCATCGGCGCCGTAGTGAACGTCTCTGGCAGGCGCGAGCACAGGATCATCGAATACGGCAAGCAGGTCCTGATGAACCTGCACCATCGCGGCGCTGTCGGCGCCGACGAAACCACGGGCGATGGTGCGGGGATCCTGTTTCAGATCCCGCATGACTTCTTCATCGCCGAGGCCGACGGGCTGGGCTTTGCCCTGCCAGAGCCACTCCACTACGGC
>SDBV01000676.1_pt1 | contig 49303 bp, 42 predicted proteins | sample 2277081 | NCBI WGS metagenome assembly SDBV01 (sample SAMN10402039, study PRJNA504765) | marine sediment metagenome | isolation source: marine sediment core GS10_PC15, 223 cmbsf | place: Arctic Ocean: Southern Knipovich Ridge | collected 2010
GTAAGATGAAGAAAGGGAGGTCCCGCGCTAGTTAAGCTGCAGCCCCACGCCACTGTACCCGCGCGGAACAGATCGTGCCACGCGGTAAGTATCGCCTGTTGATCCTCCAGTTTTGTCGAAAGTTCTAGGCGCCTGGACGTTTTTTGCACGATCGTGCCCGATTGCAAGTTCCTGTCTGTGGCGTGTTCATTGAGAACCTCTAGGAGCACTTCCCGAATGTTCTTTCCGTTCATGCCATATCCCATTCAGCCTCATTGCTGAGGCGGGCAGGTCCTTATCGAACTGGCCGGTCACATTATCCAGAGGATTTGGCGCTGCGTCAACTGCGCAGCGGTAATCTTTGTGGTCTGCAAGCCTAAGGGCCATGTCGCGGCGCGTCCTTCTTTCTGTGAACCCCACGCCAGATCGCGTCCCCAGGGGACGCCCTACGACTGTGCGCGTTCCCCACGGGACAGGTTTGCGCGCGTTTTGCGCGCGCAGGGCCGCACGCGGGGCGCCAGTTGCTGCCGAAAAACTGAAAGAAATATCTGCCGGCCAGGCCGTGCCTTGCCGGCAGTGGCCGCCGAAAACGACCATCATTGCGCGCGCATAAGCTCGCGCGCCGCTAAGTATGGAGGCGCTTTGTGCGCCCGATACGTTGAAGCGTTTGTCGCCTGATTGGCAAATTGACAATCGGATAGGGATCGATCTGTGCGCCCGCGGATTCGAGCGGCCGGCGGGAAACTTACCTGAAAACCGCCAGGAGCGGCGCGCAAAAGCGCAATTGCTTGCGGCCACAGGAGCTACGGTTATTTCGACTTGCTACAAACCGTCGGAAACTGCGACAATCCGTCAGAAACCGCGGCTACTTGCTACAAACCGTCAGAATCTGCGAGAAACTGCGACTACTTGCGACAACTTTCGGCGGGGTGCCGATCACGCTGCGTTCAGGTGACCGACTCATCAAGAGGCATGCCCATCTGTTCATATTTTCTTCGCCGCCCGGCTTTGTCCTCATCGAGCATGGTGCGGGCGTGGCCGGCAACATCGCGGGCGACCTCGGCCGGGACGACGATAACCCCGTCGCCGTCGGCGACCACCATATCGCCCGGGCGGACGGTAACGCCGCCGACGCAGATCGGCACATCCTTGCCGTCAACGACCAGGTGCGGCTGGAGCATGGATTGGGAAATCGTCTTGGCCCAGAACGGGACCTTCTGAATGATGACCTCGTCGGTGTCGCGCACGCCGCCGTTGGAGACGTACCCGCGGACGCCGTTGGCGATCCCCGTCAGCGTGTTGCCCGAGCCCATCAGGCCCGCATCGACACCGCTCTGGTCGATTACTATCACGTCGCCTTCGTTAAAGTCCTCCTTGAACGGATTGGCGCAGCGCTGCTTGATGTACGGCTTGGCCCAGGCCCAGTATTCATCCCAGCCCGTGTAGTGCTGGACGGGCCCGACGTACGGTAAGTACCGCGCGGTGCGCGCGATCCCGCAGATACGCGTCCGCCAAAGCGGGCGGATCTGAGGCGACATCGACCCGAAGCCGATGTACCCGGCGATGTCCAGCCCGTCGCGAACATCGGCGACGCGCAGACCTTCGTAAAGCTCGAGCAACTCCTTGCGATCCTTGGCTGACAAGTCTGAAAGGCCCATTGATTCATCCTCGCCGGCCGAAATACCGTGAAACCGGAAGAGGACAATACCGTCCGTCCGGTACCGTCTTGCGATTCCCCGGTTAACTTATCAGCCGGTTACTGATAACTGGCCACTGGTTACCAACTACGTGTTTGCCTCACCCAGGGCGGCGGATGTCAGATACTGGAGGCTGTCGCGGATGGCCTGCATCATGTCTATCTCGCAGTTATCCAACTCGACTATCAACCATTTGAGCACATCCGGGTCGGCGGCGCCCACACAGGCGGGTATGTCCATCTTGCCGGCGCCGACGGGGTTCTGGGCGGCGCCCTTGACGAGCGGGCCGTCCTTGATGTGCAGGGTGGGCGTGCGGTCGGCGTATTTGGAGATAAGGTTCGGGACGTCCACGGCGGAGTAATTGCTCGCCCAGTACACGTCGATCTGGGCCTGCACGTCCGGGGCTTCTTCCAGGAAGATCTCCAGTCCGTACCTCCCGTTAAACTGTCTCATCTCGTGACAGTGGTTGTGATAGCCCAGCTTCAGGCCGTGCGGTTTGATGGCTTCGGCGAGCTTTTGAAACTTCTCGGCCCCGGCCTTGATCGCATCGACGTTCTCAAAGGCAGCATGTCCCAGGCCGCTGACGGGATGCTCATGACCGAGTATCTGGGCTGTCTCGACGAGTTGGTCGATACTATCAAACGTTTCCAGCTTGATGTGATCGGAACAGACCACCAAGCCCAGGTCATCCAAGAACCGGCGGACCTGGTGAGCGTCACACCCATAATACCCGGCCGGCTCGACGCCCTTGTACCCGGCCTCGGCGACCTGCTGCAATGTCCTGAGAAAATCCTTCTCGGCATATTCGCGAACGGTGTAGAGCTGAAGGGCGACAGGTTTCATCCGATTGTTCCTTTCTTCGATCAAGTGCGGCCCGGTCGCCAAACGCCCGGGCCCCCACCAATCAACACCCGCCAAGCAGGCAGGATGTCACTTATCGGACGCGTTTTCAAGCTTCTTTGGGCGGGTGTCGCCGCACGAACTCGTCGTAGTCTTCGGACGTGTCGATCCCGGCGCCGCTGTAGGTAACGGAGGCGATACCTACGGCGATATCGTACCCGTGCTCCAACGCGCGAAGCTGTTCGAGCTTTTCAGCGGCCTCGCCCGGCGTTTCCGGTAATGAGGCGAGCTCTTTGAGAAAACCTGCGCGATACGCGTAGATGCCCAGGTGCAGCAGGTACCGCACCGCTGAGGTCCCGTCGCGATCGTGTGGAACGGCCGCCCGCGAGAAGTATAGGGCCTTTCCGGCGACGTCGGTGACGACTTTGACTTTGTTCGGGTCGCACGCCTGCTCGACAGGCAGCGGGACGGCGAGCGTTCCCATCGGTGCGTCGCTTTCGGTGAGCAGTTCTACGAGCTGATCGACCAGGTCCGCCGGCATGTCCGGTTCGTCGCCCTGAACGTTGACCACTATGTCATCGTCCCTCAGGGCGAGCTTACCGGCCGCCTCGGCGACGCGATCCGTCCCGGTGCGACAATCCGCGCCCGTCATTATTGCCTCGCCGCCGAAGCCCTCCACACACTTGGCGATCCGCTCATCGTCCGTGGCCACGGCGATACGCTCGATCCGCCGCGCCGCACGAACAGACTCGACGACGTGCTGGATGAGCGGCTTTCCGGTTCGCGCCAGCAGCGGTTTGCCCGGTAAGCGGGTTGAGGCGTATCGTGCGGGGATGATTACGACAGCAGCCATAATGGGCATGAGTTTAAGCAAGAGGCCCATGAATGCAATTGCAAAGAGCCGAACTGCCCCCCCTGTCCGGCCGCAGGCGCCAAAGCCCATGCCACGTCACGCCCGGCTGAGGTACTCGCCGCTGCGGGTATCGATCTTGACCTTCGTGCCGTTCTCGACGAACGGCGGGACGCGAACCCGCGCGCCGCCTTCGCAGACGGCGTCTTTGGATTGGTTCGTGGCCGTGGCGCCCTTCACCTGCGGCGGCGTGTCGACGACCGTCAGCTCGACGGTGTTGGGAAGCTCCACCGAGATGGGCTGGCCTTCGACGAACGCCACCTCGATCTGGATGTTAGGGGTAAGGTATACGCCCTTTTCGCCGATAAGAGCGTCCGCGATCTCGATCTGCTCGTAGCTGTCGGGGTCCATCACCACGTGCTTGCCGGCGTTGGAGTATAGGTACTCCATGGACTTTCGCTCGAAGAACGCCTCATCGAGCTGATCGTCCACTCTGAACCGCTCTTTGATGAGCTGGGCGGTCTTGGCGTTCTTCAGCTCGATCTGCATGTAGCTTCGCTTGTTGCCCTTCGCCACGTGCTCGCAAGAGAACACCACCCAGACCGCATCGTTGTACCGCACGCCCATCCCGCGACGAAGATCAGATGCCTTTACGCTCATTGAACTTCTCCAACGTATCCCTGCAAACCGTTCTATTCTAGCAGGTTCTCGTCAACCGGCAAGTCAGTCTGCGCCCTGGGAGCCATATGAACAACTTCGCGCGTGCGTCGGCCGTTGCAATGTCGGGCGATTGATTGATAATGGCCGCGGTGTGAGGAGTCCGTTATGCCCGAGTTGATCGTAAGTGTCTCAGGGGTGCGTGGGATTTTCGATAAGACGCTGACGTCGCAGGTGGCGTGGGAGTTCGGCTGCGCGTTTGGGGCGATGCTGGGCCGGCGCAAGCGCACGGTGGTGGTCGGGCGGGACACGCGGGCTTCGGGTGCGGCGCTTCGCAAGGCCCTGACCGACGGGCTGAAGGCCTGCGGGGCCGACGTGATCGACCTGGGCGTAGTCACCACACCGGGCGCGGCGCTTATGACCAAAGCCCTCGGCGCCGCCGGCGGCGTGGTCATCACCGCCTCGCACAATCCCCTGCCCTATAACGGCCTGAAGTTCCTCCAGTCATCCGGTATCGCCTTCACTGCTACGATGGCTGATAAGCTCAAGACAATCTGGGACGAAAAGCAGTTCGCTCTGGCGCCGGGGGGGGGCAGCGGCGGCGAATCGCAGAACACCGACACGCACGCCACTCACGTCGAGGCGGTCTGTGGGATTTGCGATCCTGCTGCAATTGCGGCGAAGAAGTTCACCGTCGCCCTGGACAGCATCAATGGCGCCGGGTGCGTCGTCACGCCCATGCTGCTTAAGCGGCTGGGGTGTCAGCTCATACACATCAACGCCGAACCGACGGGCATCTTCGCCCACGTCCCCGAGCCGCTCCCCGCCAATCTCGATCAGCTCTCCCAGGCCGTCACCGAAAGCGGCGCCGACGTGGGGTTTGCACAGGACCCCGACGGCGACAGGCTCGTTCTCGCCGACGAGACGGGCAAGGTCATCAGCGAGGAATATACGCTGGCACTGGCTGCCCAGCAGGTCCTGCGGGACAACAAGGGCAACGTGGCGGTGAACCTGTCGACCTCGCGAATGATCGACGACGTAGCGGCGGCAGCCGGCGTCGAGGTCGTTCGGACCCCCACCGGCGAAGCGAACGTCGTGGAGGCGATGCAGCGGACAGGTTGCATTTTCGGTGGGGAGGGCGGCGGCGGAGTTATCGACCCGCGCGTCGGCGGCGTCCGGAACTCCCTGGTCGCAATTGCCCTGATCCTCCAAGCCCTCACCGACACCGATCAGACGATCAGTCAACTGGCGGCCGGGGTCGGTAGCTGCTGCATGATCAAGACCAAGCTGCCCTACCAGCGGCGCGCCGTTCGCCAGCTGATCAAGCGGACGCGCGAGGCGTTCGAATCCCGCCAGGGCGCCAAGTTCAACGACACCGACGGATTGCGAATCGAATTACCCCACAGCTGGGTCTCGCTGCGCGGGTCTAATACCGAGCCGATCATCCGTATCATCGCCGAGGCATCCGACCACGCCGCCGCCGAGGCCCTCATCAACGAAGTCGCCGCCATCGCCGAGAAACACGGATGAGGAACCTTGTCTTGTCGAGACGAGGCCATGAGGCCGCTGATGGGGCAGTAGCTTTTCCGCAAACCAGCCGACCAAGGAAACGAAAAAGCAAAACCGCGTAACACAGCCGCGGAAAAATTCAGCTAGCGTTCCGCTAATTATAGGAAGGTGGGTGCTATGATGGGAGCATCCCTTGGTGAGTCCCGTTCGCGGGTGAGAGAACTTGCGGTTGTTTCGCTCCTTGTGGCGCCCATCGTTGTGAATCTGCTTCTCAGCTTCAGCTATTGGCCCCCTGCTGCGGGGGGAAGGCACTACTACGGACAGTTAGCGGTCCCGTCGTGGAGCCTGCACTGGTACGTGGGCGAAGGGTCGGCGATCTGGCAAATTGCCGCAGGAGCTTGGGTGTGGCTTGGACGGGCCAAAAGAGGGGCAAATCGAATGCTGGTGGGATACCTCGTAGTGTCACTGGTTTATAGCCTTTGGCTGTGGACGTTTCTGGAGGGATTGAGCATCTCGCCGATCATCAGCTTCGTCCTTTGCCTCTCAGCGACGGCTTTTGTGCTGATTTCCTCACACTTTCTTCGGGCAAAACGCTTGCTGGGAGTACCGGTAATTCTGTGGTCCATCTACGCGCTGACGCTGAGCATCGTATTCTGGTGTCGCCATAGCGGATTCAAGATCTATCAAATCCCTTTCTAGGGCCCACGATGGGACTGGAAGATCGAGGGATGCTAACCGGATTCTTTTCGGCGCGGCGCGTATTGGTTCTGTAAACCCCACGCCAGCTGCTTGCGCTTTGTGGTCAGCGAAGTCGAACGATTCGCGTCGCTGGCGGCTGGAGCACTTAACGATTGGATGTGTCTGTTCCAGGGCGAGCGAGGACAACGCCTCAATACGCTATCTCAAACTTAACGTGCTCTAAGACACAGACATTGATATTGGGCAAGTAAAGGTCACAGAAGAACTTTATCTCCCGCGGCGACGGGGTGGACGCGGTCGGGAAGGGCCTCGGCGAGATAGTTGACTGCCCTTTCGCCGGTGCAGTGGCAGAGGTACAGGTCGGGCGTGCCGGCCTGTTCGATCAGCTCCACCGCCTCGGTAAGTTCGTCTTCGCTGGCCGAACCCAGGTGCAGCCCGCCGATGACGGCCGTGATCTTCCCGTCGTGTGTGAGAAACTTCGCCGCCCGCAGCGTGTTTCTCAATCCGCGATGGCAGCAGCCTGTCAGCACCGCCCAGCCCACCTTCCCGCGGATCAGCGCGAAAATCTCATCGCCGAACCCGTCCACGACAATATCGTCGCTGCGGCGCACGGCGAACACCTGCGGGCCTGACCTGGGCCCGCCAATGGGCCCGGACAGCACCAACCAGTCCTCGAGCATCTGGGGCGCCTTTACGAACTGAAGGGACGCCCCGCCCTGGGACAGCGCCGCAACCGAATGCGGGCAGGAAACATCCTGCATAGGGCGGCCCGGATGGTTGGCCCAGCGACGACAGAACGCGGCCGGATGAGCATAAACGGGCAGACCGGGACGGATCTGGAGCACCGCCCTCAGCCCGCCGGTGTGATCATAGTGCCCGTGGGAGATTACCGCCGCGTCCAGGCGCGATAAGTCCACGCCGAGGATCTCGGCGTTTTCGATAAGTGGCCCCTCCGTCGCGCCGGTGTCGAAAAGCACGGACTTACCGGGCGTGCGAATATGAACCGCCAAGCCGTGCTCGGTCGCCAAGTTACCGTACGCAGCCAGGTTATCCACCAGGATAAGCAGCTCTGCATTCATTCGACCCCCATTGTCGCCGCCGGGCCGGTTATTTGCCACATCTTCCCCCCCCCGCCGGTCGCCCACACACCAACATAACAATCAAACACAACCGGCCAAAATGCCGATAGATGATATTCAATAAGACCATATTGGGCACTTACGAGCAAAGGGGCCGTGTCGCGATCAGATGCAAGTGGATGTAATCGAATCCGGGCGGCGCTTGACAGCACTGCGGGCGATTCCTATACTTCTACGGTTCTGAATCCCCCACGGTCAGGTTCCTGCGAATCGCCTTTATGACGATTTGCGTAAGTTCAACAATAAGGATTAGTTACGTGGCTGCGAAATCCCGTTCCTCCAAGGCGAAGAGTCGCAAGAAGACCGTCAAGAAGGCTGCCAAGAAGGCCGCCAGGAAGGCCGTCAAAAAGGCCGTCAAGAAGGCCGTCAGGAAGGCCGCCAAGAAGACCGTCAAGAGGGCCGTCAAGAAGACCATGGCTCCCAAGCCCCTCCAGGCGCAGCCGCGCCGCAGGAAGAAAAGCCCCCTCACCAAGCCGCAGCTCAAGGAGTTTAGGCAAATGCTGTTGGAGAAGCGGCGTTCGCTGATCGGGGACATGACCGGAATGCAGAATGAGGCGCTGGGGACCACCCGCCAGGAAGGAACCGGCGACCTGTCCTTGATGCCCGACCACCCCGCCAATATCGCATCGGACAACTACGAGCAGGAGTTCATGCTCGGGCTGTTGGAAAACGAGCGTGCGCTGCTGGAGCAGATCAACAAGGCCCTGGAACGTATCGATGACGGGGTTTACGGAATTTGCATGGGCACGGGCAAGCGGATCGGCCTGACGCGCCTCAGAGCCCGCCCGTGGGCAGAATACTGCATCGAGTACGCTCGCATGGTCGAGAAGGGCCTCGTCCGCCCGGGCCGGGAGGACCTCGTGGATCAGGGCGAGGGTTAACGCACCTTGTGCGCCGCCTCAACAGACGCCGATGCGGCCCAGTCCGCTGTGCACAGCTCCCGTCGGGCCTTTCGAAGCCCCGCCGCCATTGCAGCTTTCTTACTTGTTGCCTCCGCCGGACTCGCCGCCGACCTGCTGAGCAAGCATTATGTCTTCGAGTCCCTGCTGGGCGATCCGCAACTACAGCAGCGCTACCAACAGATGCGCCAAATCGTCCGCGATCGCCAAGGTAGGGACCTAACCGGCGCCGAGGGACTCCAGCAGTTTACCCGTCCGGTCGCGCCTGGGGTGAAGTTCACACTTTCGACAAACCCGGGAGTGGTCTTCGGGCTCGGGATGAATCGAAAACTCGTCGGCGCCGCAACCATCGTGACGGTCCTGTTGCTGCTGTACATGTTCGCCGTGTCGAACTCAAAGGACTGGCAGATTCACCTGGCGATGGGACTCATCGCGGCCGGGGCGCTGGGGAATCTCTACGATAGGCTCTTCTGTCAAGTGTATCTGCCCGGCGGCGAGCTGATTCAAAACCAGGTGAGGGATTTCATCAATTGCTCCGCTCTTCACTACCCGTGGATCTTCAACGTCGCCGATGCGCTATTGGTGGTCGGGATGGGCATCCTGGCGGTCCGCTGGGTGCTGTGGCCCAGGCAACAGACCAAGACCAAGAAGTAGCTAATAGCTGCTCAGGACGAAACGCAGAAGCGTATCGTCTCCGATCCTGCTGATCTGTGGTTCGCCCAGTTGCATCCGGCGGCGAAGCTGGGCGATATCGAAACGCTTCAGCGTCTCGGGGGCGGGGACGTCCTTCGGCGGCGAGACGAACACCAGCAGTTCATCGGCCAAGTCCGAGTCGATAAAACCCTCCAGCACCGTCGGGCCGCCCTCGACGAGCAGATATGTCCACCCCCGCCGACCCAGCTGGTCCAAAAGTGCGGGCAGGTGGAGGCGCCCTTCGGCGGCGGGCAGTTCCAGCAGCTCGACCCCGGCGGATATGAGTTGCTCGGCGCGGCCGGGGTTGGCGGTCAGGGCCTCGGCGCTAGTCGCGACGATCAGCGGGACCTCGCCGGCCGAGAGGACGAGTTGACTATCAAGCGGAATCCCGAGCCCGCAGTCCAGCACGACGCGGATCGGGTCTCTCCCCAGCCCGCTGCGGTTGGTCAGCAGCGGGTCATCCGCAATGACGGTCCCGATTCCGATGCAAATCCCTTCACACCGCCCGCGAAGCTTGTGCACCCAACTGCGTGACTGGGCCCCGGAGATCCACTTACCTTGGTCCTCGCCCAGTTCCACAAGCCCGTCGCACGTCTGTGCCCACTTGCAGATTACCCACGGTCGCCGCTCGGTACGAAGCTTGATGTAGGCGGTAAGGAGCTGGCGCGCCTGGGCTTGGCAGACACCGACGAGCACGTCGATCCCGGCCGCCCGAAGAGCAGCTATACCGCCCCCGGCGACCTTCTCGTGGGGGTCTTGCATCGCCACGACGACCCGGCCCAGACCTGCATCGATGATCGCGTCGGTGCACGGCGGTGTCTTACCCCGGTGGCAGCACGGCTCCAGCGAGACGTACATCGTCGCGCCCCGGATGTCGCGGCCGGATCGGGCGGCGTCGCCCAGGGCCTCGATCTCGGCGTGCGGCCCGCCGAAGCGCTTGTGCCACCCGCACCCTAACCTTCGCCCGCCGCGGACGATCACCGCGCCCACCATCGGGTTCGGCTCGACCGACCCCCGCCCTCGCCCGGCCAATTCGATCGCCAGCAACATGAACCGCCCATCATCGTCCATGGGGGTATTGTAACCGCCGCGCTTGAACAAACCATTCCTGCTTCGCCTCGACTTCGCGCCGGCGGGTATTGACAAGGTCCACCAAACGAATCACCATGCCAAAAGATAAGAGGACCACGGATGCTGTTTCGATTCGCCCTTTACGGGTTTCTGAAAAACCAGCGGTATTTCGACCCGTTCTTGATCCTGGTTTTTCGGGAAAAGGGCCTCAGCTTCACCCTAATCGGGTTGCTGATCGCCTTCCGTGAGATCTGCATCAACCTGATGGAGATCCCCACCGGCGCGATCGCCGACGTTGTGGGCCGGCGGCGGTCGATGATCTTTTCCCACCTGGCGTACATCGCTGCATTCATGATCTTCGGCGCCTCGTCGGAGGTTTGGATGCTCTTTGCGGCGATGTTCTTCTTTTCCATAGGCGAAGCCTTTCGAAGCGGAACGCACAAGGCGATTATCTTCAACTGGCTTTCACTGGAGGGGCGGGACGATGAGAAGACAAAGGTGTATGGTTACACGCGGTCCTGGTCGAAGCTCGGTTCGGCCCTTAGCGTGGTCATCGCCGCGGCGCTTGTCTTTACGCTCCACAAGTACTCCTACGTCTTCTACTTCTGCATCATCCCCTACCTGGGAAACATCATCAATTTCCTGGGTTATCCACCGGAACTGGACGGGCCGAGGAAAGATCACATTTCCATCCGCCAAGTTTTTCGGGTGCTGCTGTCGGCGATTCGAAACAGCGTCCGGTCGGGCCCGCTGCGAAGGTTGTTCATCGAGTCCATGGGCTTTGGGGGGTGCTTCACGATATGCAAGGACTACCTCCAGCCGGTGCTGAGCAGCGCCGCTGTCTCCCTACCGATGTTGCTCTATCTCGCCGACAGACAGCGCACGGCCGTGCTGATCGGTGCGGTGTATCTCATCCAGTACCTGATGGACAGCTACGCTTCCCGCCACGCCCACGTCCTGGCTGACCGGGCAGGCTGCGAGCAGCGAGTGGCGAGGTGGATGTGGTGGATGTACGGCGGGGGATTTGCGATCATTGGCGCCGGGGTAGGGATGAGCTTTCTGGGCGGATCGGTTATAGTGTCCTGCGCCTTGGGCGTCGCGGCTGGAGGGTTCGTCGCTATCTCGGTCATACAGAACTTCTGGCGCCCAATCCTTATCGGCCGCTTCGCCGCCCACGCCAACTGCGACGAGATGGCGACGGTGCTGAGCATCGAGTCGCAGGGTAAGTCGCTGTTCGCGGCGGGGATCGCACCCGTACTCGGGCTGGCGGTGGACCTTATGGGGAAGCAAACGGAAACGGCGAAGTTCATACCGGTCGCTGTCGTGGGGTTGATCGTCACCGCCGTCATGCTGCTCACATCCCGCCCGACAACCAAGGGTTCTTGACCCACGCGGGAAGCAGAGCAGGCGACGGACCAGACGAGCCGGACCCACTGGCCCTTGACACCCGCACGGCGCGGGGATAGCATCGTTTGGTTCAGAATAAAGACAGGGGCTTGATCGGCCCGCCCCGGGAGCAGGCAGGTGGTGAAGAAAAAGAATACACCCGCGTTTTTCGAGGTGCTTTCGAAGACAAGGCAGGCCCAGAAGGACGCAGGTCTGAGCATCCCCAAGTGGATGGGTAAGGGCGACGAATCTGACGAGAAGCCCTCCGTCCCTGAAAAAAGACCGGCGATGGTACCGACGCGGCCGGGCGAGCAAATACTGTCGAGCCAGGCGGGCAGGGCGCGTTTTTCGCTCGGTTACACCGTCTGTGCGGCTGCGGCGGCCGGTCTGTTGCTGCTTCTTGTGGCGGCGTTTTGGGCGGGACGGGCCACGGCGCCGAAAACAACTGAGCCCTTCGAGGCGGGCGTTGTTCCCCCCTACCGCCCGGACGTTCTGAGCCCTCCGACCGAAAGTCCGGCCCTCCCGGGCAGGGAAAAGGCAAAGTACTACCTAATCATCGAGCGGCTCAAGGGCAGCAGCGACGCGGACCTCGCCGAGGCACAAAGGATTATCAACTTTCTCGCCGAGAGCGGCGAGCCGGCTGATGTCCAGACGTTTCACCTGCTGGGTGGAAAAGAGTTCTACGGCGTCTGGTCCCTCAGGCCCTTTGATACGGACACAGGTCCCCAGCAAGTGAAATTCGCCGAGCGAGTCGAAGGGCTGGGCCGCCAGTACTTCCAAAAACACAGGACGTATCGCTTTCAGCAGCGGCGGCGCCTGGATGCTGAACTGACTGCCTCCTACGTTCAGCATAACTGACCGGCGTCGCTGAGCTGATGATCATGTTTTCGTTGCAGCGGAGTTGACACTATGACAATGGACAGAACGTTGAAGATTCACGGCAGGCTTGCCCGCACCCGCAGCGTCCAAACGCGTGCGGAGCGCATCGCCGACTTGATCGACGAAGGTAAGTTCGATCCGGACACTGACTCGCCCCTTGGCTTACCGAAGGTGAAGGTGCGCCACTCCAAGGCCGGGACCAAGACCAAAAAGGCCGCCGAGCCCGAGGTCGCTGAGGTCGAAGCCGCCGCCGCATCCGAAGCCGAAGGCGCCGAGCAGAAACCCAAGGATGCCAAGCCCGCCAAGGACGAGAAAAAGTAACGCCGAAACCGAAACCGCCGCACCAGGTCATACCGGCCGGGGGCGCCGCTTCAGGCAAATCGACTTGAAGGCGACAGAGGGGCCGGTCTTTCTGGCGACCACAAGGAAATAAATGCCCCGGAAAAGCCACACCATCGCCGATCGCATGCGTCTGCTGGACGCCTCCGGGATACGCAAGGTCTTCGACCTCGCCGCCAAGCTGAAAGACCCAATCAACCTTTCCATCGGACAGCCGGACTTCGACGTGCCCGAGAAGATCAAGGATGAGGCGATCGATGCTATCCGCCGAGGAAAGAACAAATACACCCAAACTCAGGGATCCGCCGATCTGCTGGAAGCCGTCCGCCAAATGTGCACAAAGCAGTTCGGCTGGACGGATCAGCGGGCTCTGCTGATCAGCTCGGGCGTCAGCGGCGCGCTGCTGCTGGCGATGCTGGTGCTGGTCAACGATGGCGACGAGGTGGTCTTCACCGACCCGTACTTCGTGATGTACTCGCACCTGGTGAACCTCGCCGGGGGCGTGCCCGTCCCCGTAGATACGTACCCCAACTTCAGGCCCGACGCCAATAAGATCGCCGATGCGATAACCGACAAGACGCGAATGCTGATCGTAAACTCCCCGGGAAACCCGACCGGATGCGTCTACAGCGAACAGGAGCTGCGCGATATCGCCGAGGTCGCCGCTCGGCGCGACCTGCTGGTCGTCTCCGACGAGATCTACGAGCAGTTCTGCTACGACGAGCCTTTCGTCTCGATGGCCTCGGTGTACGATAACACGCTGCTGATGCGCGGGTTTTCCAAGAGCTACGGGATGACGGGCTGGCGGCTAGGCTGGTGCACGGGGCCCGAGGCGATCATCGAGAAGATGACCATGCTGCAGCAGTACAGCTTCGTCTGCGCTGCGAGCATGGCTCAGGCGGCCGGAGTGGTGGCCCTTGAGACGGACGTCTCGGGGCACGTAGCTGCGTACAAGAAAAAACGGGACATGGTTTATGAAGCGCTGGGCGAGCCGTTCGGGCTCATAAAACCCCAGGGCGCATTCTACGCCTTCGTGTCGGCGCCCGGCGGCGATGCAGGCTCGTTCGTAACAAAGGCGATTGACAACAACGTGCTGATCATCCCGGGCAATGTCTTTTCGCAAAAAGACACTCACTTCAGGGTCTCCTACGCCACCAGCGACGAAAAGCTTCAAGAAGGCCTTGAAATCCTTGTGAAACTGGCTAAATAGCATGTTTCGCGCGCATTGATTGCGGGGAAGGAGCTACCCGGATGCGTGCGGGCAAGAGCTTCAGTTACGGGAGAAGATTCCATGGGTAAGTCAAAAGATGCGCCCCAAGTAGCGGTCATCGGCGGCGGAATGATCACGCAGATTCAGCTTCTTCCGACGATTTACCAGCTCCAGCGTGAGGGGGTCGTCGGCGAGATTCACGTCGTAGCGCTGGATTCGCCCCCGATCAAGACTTTGCAGGAAGATGCGACGTTGGCGCGAGCGTTTCCGGGTAGCAGCTTCACGCCGCACCCGGACCCGGCGAGGGTCAACGCTGACCAGAAGTTCCCCGACCTCTACAAGGAGGTATTCGCAGCCGCGCCGCCAAACAGCATCGCCGTGATCGCCGTTCCGGACCAACTGCATTATCCGATCCTGGACGAAGCCCTCGACAACGACCTGCACGTGTGCATCGTAAAACCGCTGGTGCTGAAACACTCGCAGGCCGCCGAAATCGAGCAAAAGGCGCGCCAGCGCGGCCTGTGTGTCGGCGTGGAATATCACAAGCGGTTCGACGACCGCAATCTCATGGCCCGCCAGGAATACCGCGCCGGGCGGTTCGGCGAGTTTCGCCTGGCCCAGGCGCAGATGATCGAACCCTATTACTACCGCGACTCGAACTTCATGAACTGGTGCACGTGCGAGAACTCCGACATGTTTACTTACGTCGGGTGCCACTACGTAGACCTGGTGGCGTTTATCACGGGCTTGCGGCCAGTATCGGTCAGCGTATACGGGATCGTGGATGAGTATCCCAACGGTAAGAAGGGGTACCTGTGGACCGACGGGCGCATCATTTGGAACAACGGCGCGTCGCTTTCGGTGGTGGACGCACTTGGGTATCCCAACGCAGCGCCCGGTGGTAACGCACAGGGGATGGCGATGTGGTGCCAAGGCGACACCGACGCGACGCTCCTGGTCCATCACGATCAGTTCCGCGGGGTGAAGCACAGCTACAACTCCGCCGGCGATTCACCGGGCGATACGATCTACGCCGAGCCAAGCCCCGATTACTTCAAGCTCATCGATCTGGGAGGCGAAGGGCTTGTCCCCTTCGGGTATGGGCACAGAAGCGCGGCGTTCATTATCAACGCCTGCAGAAAAGTTGGAGCCCTCGACGATATCGCCCAGAGGCGCAAGCTCCTGGCGCAGTACGACGCCGACGGGATCATGGCCACCCCGGCCAACAGCAGCTACAATGAGCTCGTTATCGAGGCCGCTCGGATGAGCATCGTGGCAGGCGGGAGAGAAGCGATCATCGAATACGACCCCGAACCATGCGTCAGGTTCAGGGAATACGAATAACCGATGAAGTCAGCACAAACCAATGGCACGACCGAACGACCGCGCCGAGAAGTAACGTAGAAAGGACACACCAGACAGAAATGGCGACCAAAGAATTCCCCTTGATCCCCCAAGACGTACCGCAAGTGAAGACCAAGTACCGAACCATCGGCACGAAGATCCCGGCCCCGGCGTCGATCGAGAAGCTAAAGAAGCTGCGCGACATGGAACCGCGAAGCATGGGCGGCCAGCCCCCCGTCATCTGGGACCACGGCCAAGGCGTTTGTGTGTCGGACCCGTACGGGAACACGTGGCTGGATTTTTCCTCCGGGGTGCTCGTCACTTCCAGCGGGCACAGCAGGCCCGAAATCGTCAAGGCGATTTGCGAAACCGCCCAATCCCACCTCTACCACGCGTATAGCTTCCCCACGGAGGTCCGCGCCAAGCTCGTCGCCAAGATCACCTCGCTGCTGCCGCCACCGCTGAAGCGGGTGTTCTTGCTGACCACCGGCTCTGAGGCGACCGAGTGCTGCATCAAGCTTGCCCGGACCTTCGCCCTGCAGAAGTTCGGCCCGGACAAAAAAATCCTCGTGACCTTCGACAATGGTTTCCACGGCCGAACGATGGGTGCCCAACTGGCCGGCGGTTCGTCGGCTCTGAAGGAATGGATTGGCGGGCCCGACCCCGCCTTCGTCCAGGTACCCTTCCCCGAGGGGTTCCGCCAGAAAGACGTAAGCTTTTCGGTGTTCGAAAAGACGCTTGCCGACAAGTCAATCAACCCCGACGACGTCTGCGGCGTGATGAGCGAAACCTACCAGGGATGCAACGGGACGCTCATGCCGGTCGATTACGCCAAGGCCCTGCGAAAGTGGTGCGACGCGCACAACGCCGTGCTGATCTTCGACGATATCCAGGCGGCGTTCGGGCGATGCGGTAAGTGGCTCGGGTTCGAGCATACCGGGGTCGTCCCGGACCTTGCCGCTTGCGGTAAGGGCATCTCCGGTGGCATGCCGCTGTCGGCAGTGCTGGGAACAGACGAGCTAATGAACCTGTACGGTCCCGGAGAGATGACCAGCACGCACTCGGCGAATCCGATATGTTCGGCCGCGGCGCTGGCGAATCTCGAGGTGATCGAAAAAGAAGGACTGGTGGAAAACGCCGCCAAGCTGGCGCCGGTCCTGGCCGACGGCGCCGAGAAGATCGCCGCGGCCTCGGGCGGTATGGTCGGGCGAGTTGCATCGACGGGCCTGATCGCCGCAATGCAGTTCACCGCTCCGGGCACGACGGATCCCAACCCCCAGCCCGCTTGGGAAATGGTGAAGCGCGCCTTCGAACGCGGGGTGATGCTTTTCGCCCCGGTGGGCATCGGTGGGTGTTGCGTTAAGATCAACCCGCCGCTTCTGATCAACGAAGAAGCGCTGCGCGAAGGCCTGGACGTGCTTCAACAGATTGCAGCGGAGCTGGCAAAAGAGTAATCTGGGCACTGACGCTCGGAAGAATCGATGCAATTTTACCTGGTTGACAAGATCGAGTCCATCGAACCGGGAAAGCGGATCGTCACAACCAAGGCGCTGTCGCTGGCCGAGGAATACCTGGCGGACCATTTTCCGACATATCCGGTCATGCCCGGTGTGCTGATGATCGAGGCGATGGTGCAGGCGGCCGCCTGGTTGGTGCGAGTCCAACAAGACTTCGCCAACAGCATTATCGTCCTTTCGTCCGTGCGCAACGTCCGTTATGGGCGTTTCGTGCACCCCGGTGAGGTACTGAGGTGCGAGTTGGAGGCGATGGCGATAACGGACGGTTCGGCGAGGTTCAAAGGCGCCGGATTCGTGGGCCAGAACCAGGCGGTGTCGGGGCGATTGGAGCTTAACTGCTTCAACTTATCCGCCCGCCAGGAGCACCTGGCCCAGGCAGACGCAGCGATCATCCAGCAGATGAAGGAGCGGTTCAAGTTGATCGGTGGCCCGTCGGCCCTGGCCAGCGCCGCTGCGGGCCAGAGTAGTTAACGACATAATGTAGCGATTTGCTCGTAGGCGAGGACAAGGCTGGGAAGGAAGGCGAAGCAGACAACCCAGTACGGTTATCGATGCAGCCTGACGAACCCAGCCGACGCCGCAGGCAGAGCAAACGCTACTTCAATGGTGTTAAGTGCTCTAAACAGCGGGGCCGGTTGGAGCGAATAGGCTGGAGGTGATTGTTGACTTCGGCCGACCAACTTCCTATAGATACAAAACTAATCCGGCCCGGCCGGTTGAATGGCCGTCAGAATAACGACAGCCGGAAGACAGGAGAAATCTGCCAATGCCGATAACCGAAGAAGAAGTCTTCGAGAAAGTTAAGGAAACTTTGGTTGAGGCCCTCGGAGTGGATGACGAGGAGATCGCCCCCCAGGCAACGCTGACCGGCGACTTGGGGGCTGAGTCCATCGACTTCCTGGACATCGTCTTTAGGCTGGAAAAAGCGTTCAATATCAAGATCCCACGGGGCGAGCTGTTCCCCGATAATGTCTTGAACGATCCCGAACTGGTTCAGGGAGGCAAGCTCACCGAAAGCGGCCTGTCGCAGCTCAAGCAGCGCATGCCGCACGCGGATTTCAGCCAGTTCGAACAGGATCCGGACGTCAACAAGCTGGGCGAGCTGTTCAAGGTCCAGACCATCGTCAACTACGTAACGAGAAAGCTGAACGAATCGTAACAGGCGGCGTGGCGGGCGCGGCCGCACCGGCCTATCGCAGCGCCCAAAAGTCGGCGGAGCGCTTCATGCGTTGGATCTGGATCGACCGTTTCATTGAATTCAAACCCGGGAACCTCGCCGTCGCCGTAAAGAACGTCTCCCTGGCTGAAGATTACCTCCACGACCACTGGTCCGATTACCCGATCATGCCCGCCGCCCTGATGATCGAGGGAATGGCCCAGACGGCCGGTATCCTCGTCGGCCAGGCCAGGAACTTCACCGAGAAAGTAATCCTCGCCAAGATCGCAAAGGCCGAGTTCGACGACATCGTCACCCCGGGCGATCAGATCACCTACCGCGCCGAGATCGAGCACATCAGCCCCGAGGCCGCCGCCACCAAGGGCACGGTTCTGAGAAACGCCCAGCGCATCGGGCGAGTCGATCTGATGTTCTCGCACATCGATCAGAACCTCGCCGGAGCTGAATTCCCCAAAGAGAATTTCGTCTTCACGGGCCAGTTCCGCAGACTCGTCGCCCCCTTCCTAAAACCCGGAACCAACGATGCCTAAAGCTCGTGTCGCCATCACCGGAATCGGCGTCGTGTCCCCCGCAGGCTTAGGCGCAGAAGACTTCTGGGACGCCATTGCGACCGGTAAGAAGTGCGTCCGGCAGATCGGACTTTTCGACGCCTGCAACTTCCCCTCCCGGATTGCCGGGCAGCTTCCCGAGTTCTCAGCGAGGCAGTTCGTCCCCAAGACATACCGCAAGTCCGTAAAGGTAATGGCGCGGGACATAGAGATCGCCGTGGCCGCGGCGGAGTTGGGCGTGCGGGACGCAGGGCTCCTGACACGGAGCTCGCCAGGCGAGACCACCACGTACGACCCCAAGCGGCTCGGGTGCAATATCGGCGCGGGGCTTATCAGCACGGACCTGGACGAGCTGGGTTCGGCCGTCAACACAGCGGTGACGGATGGTAAGTTTGATTTCAAGTTATGGGGCGAGTGTGGGATGAACAATCTGACGCCCCTATGGTTGCTGAAGTACCTACCGAACATGCTCGCCTGTCACATCACGATCATCCACGGGGCCCAGGGCCCCTCTAATACCATCACGTGCGGCTCGGCCTCAGGTGTGCTGTCGGTCTTTGAGGCCAGCAGGCTCGTCGCCGACGGCGGGGCCGACGCAGTCATCGCCGGCGGGGCTGAAAGCAAGCTCAATCCCATGGGCCTGATCCGCCAGCAGCTCTTGGGGCGGCTGTGCACATCGCGGAACGACTCACCCGGCGATGCGGCCAGGCCTTTCGACACCGAACACGATGGGACGGTCGTCGGCGAAGGCGGGGGGATCCTGGTTATTGAAAACCTCGAGAAAGCCCAATCGCGCGAAGCGAGAATCTATGCCGAGCTGGTGGGTTTCGGCGCTGCTTGTGACCCCGCCGGTATGGACGTGACACACCCGACGGCCGGTTCGCTGGACCTCGCCGTCGGTAAGGCAGTGACCGAGGCTAGCATCACGCCGGATCAATTGGGCCTGATCGTCGCCCAGGGAAGCGGCGTGGCGGCTGAGGATCTCGTCGAACAGGCCGCCTGGAAATCGGCGCTGGGTGAAGCGGCCACGACGGTACCGACCGTGGCAATCACCGGCGCGATCGGCTCGACCTTCGCAGGGGCGGGCGGGCTGGCGCTGGCCACTGCCGCCCTGGCCCTGCAAAACCAGACAGTCCCCCCCACCGTCAATTACGCCCGCGCGTGTGGCGAAGAATCGTTGAACCTAAGCGCCAAAGCCCGCAAGCACCAGATCCCCTACGCCGTCGTGGGCGGGTTCTCCATCGCCGGTCAGAGCGGCGCCTGCGTATTGAAGCGATACGAACCATGAGCAGACGAAGAGTTGTCATCACCGGAATGGGAACGGTAAACCCGCTGGGGCACGATGTCGCCGGCATGTGGGCGGGCGTCCTGCGATCCAACAGCGGTATCAGTGTCAACGAGCTTTTCGACGCCAGCACGTTCCCTTCGACCTTCGCCGCCCAAGTCAAGGACTTCCAGCTCGCCGACCACATAGACAACCCCTCAGTCCACCGCCACGCCGGGAGGCACTGTGGTTTCGCCTTGGGTGCGGCTAGAGAGGCGTGGGAGCAGTCCGGCCTGGACAAATGCGACTGTCTCGACCGCCGGCGATTGGGAATCTATCTGGGCAGCGGCGAGGGCAGTTTGGACTTCGACAACTTCACCTCGTTGATGATCGACGCCTGGCAAGACGGGCACGTGAACACCGCCCGGTGGGCGGAGCTGGCCCTTAATCGCATGGATCTATACCGGGAAGTGGAGCAGGAATCGAACATGGTGGTCGCGCACCTTGCCCGTCAGTACGGCGTGCGAGGCCCGGCGTTTAATGTCTTGACCGCCTGTGCCGCCAGCACGCAGGCGATGGGCGAGGCCACCTGGCAGATCCGCCGCGGCGACGCCGACGTCATGATCAGCGGCGGCGCCCACAGCATGATCCACCCGTACGGGATTACGGGGTTCAACCGCTTGACGGCGCTTTCCGTTCGCAACGACCAGGTCGAGACGGCCTCGCGTCCTTTCGACATGACCAGAGACGGGTTCGTGCTCGGGGAGGGCGCCAGCGTGCTGATCCTTGAGGAATTCGAGCACGCCAAGTCGCGCGGGGCGCCGATCTTCGCGGAGATCCTGGGTTACGGCGCATCGGCCGATGCCTTCCGCATTACCGATCAGGACCCCCAAGGCGACGGGGCCGCGACGGCGATGCGCGGCGCACTGGCAGATGCAGGCGTCGCCGCGCATCAGATACACTACATCTCGGCACATGGTACCGGGACGCGCCAAAACGACGAGGTGGAGACTAAGGCCGTAAAGGCCGTCTTCGGCGAGCACGCCTACAAGATCCCCATATCCAGCGCAAAGAGCATGCTGGGGCACCTCATCGCCGCAGCCGGTGCAACAGAGCTGATCACCTGCATACTGGCGCTGCGGGATCAAATCCTCCCGCCAACCACAAACTACAAGACGCCCGACCCCAACTGCGACCTGGACTACGTGCCCAACGAGCCGCGCAAGGCGAGTCTCGAAGTTGTCATGTCCAACAGCTTCGGGTTCGGCGGGCAGAACAACTCCCTTATCATCACGAACCCCCCGCAGTAAGAGCCCGCCGCACCTGCGCTATTCCTCGACGCTGATCGCGTCCACCGGGCAGCTTTCGGCAGCCTCGCGGCAGGCGCTTGCCAGTTCAGATGGCACCTCGGCTGCCTTCACCGTCGCGACGCCCTCGTCGTTCAGCTCGAACAGTTCCGGGCTGATACTGATACACGAGCCCGTCCCAACGCAGACCTCTGGATCCACTTTGATCTTCATCGCCAGCTCCTTTGCTAGAGTAGTTAACGACATAATGTAGCGGTTTGCTCGCAGGCGAGGACAAGGCTGGCAAGGAAGGCGAAGCAGGCAACCCCATAGGGTTGTCGATGCAGCCTGACGAACCCAGCCGACGCCGCAGGGCCAGCAAACGCTACTTCAATGGTGTTAAGTGCTCTAAAACCCGACAGTCAATTATTGGTCTGCCAGCCACCGAAACAAACGAGTTGTTAGGAATATTTCGGTTGCTTCTCCGTGCTGGGGGCAATTTGGCTGCCGGAATACTCAGCCAGCTAGAGCAGTTAACGACCTAATGTAGCGATTTGCTCGTAGGCGAGGACAACCCTTGCGGTCAGTGAGTGGAGACGGGATCATTGTAGGCGGCCTGTTCGCCCGGACGGGCCGGTGCGCAAGTGAACGGGGAAGGAGAACCATCATGGCTAAGACCGTATCGTTGATGCGAATCGAGGTTGAAAACAAGGTTGGCAAACTTTCCGAGCTGACCGACGCGCTGAAAGCCGCCGGGATCGACATAAGGGCCGTCTGTGCCTGGGTCGAGGGGACGGGCGCCAAGATGCTGCTGGTTACCGGCGACAACGACAAGGCCTGCGCGACGTTGTCCGACGAGGTGACCAGTTGCGAGATGGTCGAGGCGCTAGCCGTTACCGTCCCCAACCAGATCGGCGCACTGAACGCCGTCGCCGCCAAGGTCGCCGAAGCCGGGATCGGGATCAACTTCTGCTTCGCTACGACCGGCGGCAGCGAGGTAATGGTCCTGCTGGACACGACCGACAACGCAAGGGCCGCCCAAGTCATCTGACGGACCCGTTGACAGACAGTCGCCGAGTCGGCTGCGCTGTGTTACTGCGCCTTGGTCGTCAAAAGTTCGCGCCTATAATGACTGTCGGTGAGTATAATGTCACCCGAGTTGACCGAGACAGCAAAGATCATCACGGTCGCAGACGGATTCTGCGTGCGACAGGCCGTAGACAACATGGCCTGGATCGACATGGGCGACTACGCCATCGTCGTCGACGCCTTGGAGGGCCAGGAGCTGGAGGCCGACGTCTTCGACGCCATCGCCTCGACGTTTGACCCAAAACGCATAAGTTACGTGCTGAACACCCACACCCATTCCGACCACACCGCCCTCAATCCAGCCTTTGGGCGGCGTTGCGGCGCCGAGATCGTCAACCTCCACACTCATCACATACCGCGAGACGGGCGCTGGTTTGAAGGGACGCAGCGGCGAGCGGTGATGCTCCCGATGGGCGGCGTCCACAGCGGGCACGACTGCATAGTGTGGGTTCCTTCCGATAAGGCCCTGTTTACCGGCGATCTGTTCGGGTGGGGTCTGATCCCGCTTGCCGGGCCGTTGCGCGATGACGCAGCCAGGAGGGTGTTGGATGCTTACGCCCTGATGATCGAGTTCGACCCTCATGTCGTCATACCCGGGCACGGACCGCTATGCTCGAGCGGCGAGCTGAAGCGATGGGTGGAATACTTCAACCATCTTTGTCATCAGGTTCGCGACGCCGTCCTGTCCGGTAAGACCGACGCGCAGATCATCGAGCAAACCGCCCCGCCGCAGGATATGGCCCACTGGTGGCGGTTCGTCCAGTGGAAGCATGAAGATTCCCTCAACAAGGTCCTCGAGGCCGTCCGTTGCGGGGCATTGAGTATCTAGCGTCATCGTCCGGGCGGGATTGAACTGGGCCCACGTCAGAGGTATTGTCTGAGCATACGCACATGGACACCGGCCTGTACATCGCGATATTTCAGCTCGCTGAGCCGCGGACGATACGCGTCGGGCGGCTGGGGCGGTTCCAGTTCCCGGCCGGAATGTACTTCTACGTCGGTTCGGCCCAGCGGGGCCTGTCCGCTCGCCTGGCGCGCCACGGGCGACCCAATAAGCCGCGGCACTGGCACATCGACTACCTTACCGCACACGCCGCGATGATCGGTCACGTTACAATCCCCGGCCGCAAGGATGCAGAATGCAAGGTCGCCGCCGACCTCGCCCAGCATTTCGACCGGCCCGTCCCTCGCTTCGGAGCCTCCGACTGCCGCTGCCAAGGGCACCTGTTCCACACGCAGCCCTGGGACCGCCGAGGACCTGTTTGTGCTGGCGGCCGACACCGGCCTGGCGAACATCTCCGTCATACTCAGCCCGGTTGACTTGGGCACCAGACAAATCCCGCCCGTCACCGGCGTTGGGCTGTCGCTTCCAATCTCCTTCCGGGCGGTCAGGCCCGGAGGTATAATGCGGTGTTCGGCGTGGTCTAGAGCACTTTAAGGTTTAATGTTCCGGTGATGGCCGAACGAGGACAAGGCTGACAAGGAAGGCGAAGCAGGCAACCCCGTCGGGTTGCTGATGCAGCCTGACGTCAGTCAGCCGAAGCCGCAGCCGGCCAGGACGGAACAGAAAATCTTAGATTGCTCCAAGGAGCGGCGCAACCCATGGTCGAGCTTAAGGTCATCTCAGAGATGGTCCCGCAGGGCGATCAGCCCGAAGCAATCGACCGCCTGGCGGAGAACATAGCGGCGGGGCAGAAGTACAACGTCCTGCTGGGCGTGACGGGCAGCGGTAAGACCTTCACCATGGCCCATCTGATCGAACGGACACAGAAGCCGACGCTCGTTGTCTCCCACAACAAGACGCTCGCCGCACAGCTCTACGAGGAGTTCCGCGAGGTGTTCCCCAACAACGCGGTCGAATACTTCGTCAGCTACTACGATTACTACCAGCCCGAAGCATACATCCCGCAGCGCGACATCTACATCGAAAAGGACGCCTCGCGCAACGACGACCTGGACCGGCTGCGCCTGTCGGCGACCACGAGCTTATCCGCCAGGCGCGACGTGATTATCGTGGCGTCCGTATCGTGCATCTTCGGGCTGGGCAAGCCCGAGGACTACAAGAAGATGGTCGTCCCTGTCCGGGCGGGCGATACCGTCGAGCGGGATGAGCTGCTGAGACACCTGGTCAACATCCAATACAACCGCAACGACGTGGAGCTGAAGCGAGGGACGTTCCGTGTTCGCGGGGATACGATCGAGATCTACCCGGCTTATGAGCAGTTCGCCTACCGGGTGGAGCTGTTCGGCGAGAAGATCGACGCGATCAGCCTGATCAACCCGACCTCCGGGGACGTGCTGTCGACGACCGACCAGGCGTTTATATTCCCGGCCGTCCATTACGTCGTCGGCGAAGACACACTCACCACGGCGGCGGAGGCGATCAAGGAAGAGCTGGAGAACCGACTTATAAAGCTCCGCAACGAAGGTAAGCTCCTGGAGGCTCAGCGCCTTTCGGCCCGGACGCGATACGACATCGAGATGATGCTCGAGGTGGGGTACTGTCCGGGTATCGAGAATTACTCCCGTCATCTGGACGGCCGCACGCCGGGCCAGCCGCCATACACGCTGATCGACTACTTCGACAAGGACTTCCTGCTGATCATCGATGAGTGTCACGCAACCATCCCCCAACTGCGGGCGATGCACAAGGCCGACCGCGCCCGCAAGGAAGTGCTCATCGAGCACGGGTTCCGCCTGCCATCGGCGTTGGACAACCGGCCGTTTACGTTCGAAGAGTTCAAGGACCGCTGGTCGCAGGTGGTGTTCGTCTCGGCGACGCCGAGCGACTTCGAGCTGGAACTTTCCGGCGGGGAGGTGGTCGAGCAGATCATCCGCCCGACGGGCCTGATCGACCCCGCCGTCGAAGTTCGCCCGGCCCGCGGGCAGGTGGCGGATCTGATCGAGCAGATTCGCAGTCGCGTCGCCGCCGGCGAACGGACGCTGATTACAACGCTCACCAAGCGGCTCGCCGAGGACCTTTCCGAATACATCCGAACGGAGGGGTTCCGCTGCAAGTACCTCCACAGCGACATCGACACGCTCGATCGGGTGGACATCCTCCGCGACCTGCGGGCGGGAAAGTTCGACGTGCTGGTCGGCATCAACCTCCTGCGCGAGGGCCTCGACCTACCGGAGGTCTCGCTTGTGGCGATACTCGACGCCGACAAGGAGGGGTTCCTGCGATCGGCAACGAGCCTGATCCAGACGATAGGCCGCTGCGCCCGCAACGTCAACGGGAAGGTGTATCTCTACGCCGACCGGATCACCAAAGCGATGCGGACGGCGATCGACGAGACGGACCGCCGCCGCCAGATGCAGACGGCGTACAACGAGGCCAACAACATCACGCCACAGACCATCCGCAAGGCGATACGCACCGCCCTGACCGATCAGCTCAGCGCCCGGCGCGTCGCACGCGACGCAATTCACGCCTCCCGTCGTCAGTACGACACAACCGAGCTGCTCGCCGAGCTGGAGGCCGAGATGCACGCCGCCGCCGGGAAGCTGGAGTTTGAACGGGCGGCCGAACTGCGCGACCGTATCGAAGACATCAAGGGCCAAAGCGAACCACCCGAAGCGCCCCAAGGCGAAAAGATCGGCCCGGCCCGCCTATCGACCAAGGCCCGCAAGAAACGCCGGCGCAGGACGATCTAGAGATCGCCAATTCCGCCGGCGCCCCCATCCCGCTGCGTGCGGGGCAAAAAAGAAGCGCCGCCCGATAGGCGGCGCCTATTGTCTGTTTCATTTGAGTTTATTTCGTGCGTGCGCGTTCAGGTCTTGTGTACGTTGGCGGCCTTGGGGCCCTTGGGGCCCTCGGTGATCTCGAATTCCACTGCATCTCCTTCATCCAGCGTTCGGAAACCTTCAGACTGGATGTCGCTGTGGTGGACGAAGACGTCCGTCCCGTCCTCAGCCGTGATGAAACCATAACCCTTCGTGTTGTTAAACCACTTCACTGTACCGGTAGCCATGAACAGGCTCCTTCTTGCAACTTGGCGTCATAGATTTGCCCAAGACACGCAGGCACGTGCTTCAACCCCGCTGGTCGTAAATGGCCTCGAAACGCAAACATACTGGTAAACATGCGACACTGCCTGATGATCCGTGCAAACAAGCCCGTCTGCCACCCAGGCTACACCGACGGGACGAGAAGCTCTTCCCCGAACAACCCGCCGGTGCTTATTTGACAACTTATTGTTGGCGCGAAAATTTGGGTTGTCAAGTCAAAGAGCCTTTTTGTCTGCTGTGTTCCGGGCTTGCGCGAGGGCTCTTAGAAAGAGCAGCTTCTTTTCACCGCGGTCCGGATTCGCTATCCTCTGGGTCGTTGCGAGGTGACCATGGATCTGCAGCCTGGAAAAACTGAACGTGAGAATCTGTGGCGGCTGCTGGAGATGGCCCGCGACGAGGACCTCGGTTCTGGCGACGTAACCAGTACGATCCTCCCGGCCGACATTCAGGCGACAGGCAAGTTTGTGGCGCGCCAGCCTATGGTCCTTTGCGGCGGGGCGCTGCTGGAGGCCATCGCCGTTCGTTACGACGGGCACCTGCGGACGACGCCGAAGGTCCCCGAAGGCCGGAATGTCCAGGCCGGTGCTCTACTGGCCCAGTGGCACGGTCCGGCCCGGGCCATGATGGCGGCCGAGCGGGTGGCGCTTAATTTTCTCCAGCGACTGTCGGCCGTGGCGACCACGACGCGGCGATACGTAGACGCCATCGCCGGAACCGGAGCAGAGATTTACGACACCCGCAAGACCACACCAGGCTGGCGGAATCTGGAAAAATACGCGGTCCGCGCCGGAGGCGGCAAGAACCACCGCAGAGGACTGTACGACGCCGTGCTCATCAAGGACAACCACCTGGCGATCCTCGCCAAGGCCGAGCACCACGAAGACGTCACCGAAACTATCGAGCGAGAACTGGAACGCATCCGACCTTACCTTGGCCCGCGAGCCTTCATCATGCTCGAGGTCGATACGATGGACCAGTTCCGCGACGCGCTGAATATGCGCATCGATATTATCCTGCTTGATAACATGCTCCCACAGCAGTTGGCCGAGGCGGTCGCCTTGCGCGGGCGGGTCAACGCCGCCATTGAGCTGGAGGCCAGCGGCGGGATTACGCTTGAAAATGTCCGCGACGTGGCCGAGACGGGCGTGGAGAGGATTTCGGTAGGCGCGATTACGCATTCCGCCGGGGCGATCGACATCGGCCTGGATATTCAGATCGAATGATCGGGCGGTCGGTCCGCAGCGCCGGGGACGGTACTAAATGGAACGTCTCAACCACATTCTGGAATTGCTTTACGACAGGGGGGAAGGTTTCTTCTCGCTCGAAGAGCTTTCGGCCGCGGCCGGGGTCGAACCGGCCGATATGAACGAACATCTCGAAGCCCTGCGCGAAAAGGGACAGGAGTTGGAGTTGACCCCCCACAGAGGGGTGCGGCTTGTCCGGCCGGTCCGCTTGGATCCGCATCTGATCGAACGTGGGTTGGAAACGCGGCGTATTGCTAAGAGCGTACTGTGCTTCAGTGAGGTGGATTCAACCAACGACGTGGCGTTTGATTCGGTCTTGCAGGGCGGGACGGACGGGCTGGTGGTCCTGGGGGAGTTTCAGCGGTTGGGCAGAGGGCGCCTGGGAAGGCGATGGATCTGTCCGCCGGGCGCCAATATCCTGCTGAGCGTCCTGCTGATCAATTCCAAAGCCGCACTGTCGCACGAGGCCCTTACGATCGCCGCCGGCCTGGCCGTGTCCGAAGCAATCGAGGACGCCTGCGGCCTGGGGTCGCAGCTAAGGTGGCCCAACGACGTCTTGCTGGAGGGCGCCAAAACGGCAGGAGTGTTGGTGGAGCTGCGAAACATTTCCGCCCAGCGAGCCGCAGTGGTCGGAATTGGCATCAACGCCAACGCCTCGCCCGACCCCGCCCAGGTCGACATGCCCGCCACAGACATAGCGGAGCATCTGGGCCATCCCGTCGAGCGAACGGAAGTGATCCGAGCTTTGCTCGCCCGCCTGGACGGGTGGATCGTGACGATTGAGGCGGGTGAACTTGAGCGCCTGCACGAGCGGTGGGTCGCCCGTTGCGGGATGATGAATCAGCGGGTGACCGTCCTGTCCGGCGGCCGGCGACATGTCGGGCGCGTGCTGGACGTCAGTCCCTTGGAAGGTTTGGTCCTCAGTTGCGACGACGGCCGACGAGTGCACCTCCCGGCGGCCGGCTCAACACTCGACAGTTGCGAATCCTAGTGCACGATGAAACCGTCCCTCGTTGACAGGACGCTGCTGGTTGCGATCGCCGCTGCGATCGTCCTGTACTGTGCGTCCCTTGTGATGGCATGGGGTTGGGCGTTCGATACCTCCGGGGCGACGATGCTGATGGTCCTGGGCTCTTTGCTCCTCGCGGTGTCAGGCGCGGTTCGGTTTGTTCCCGGCGCCGTCAGAGCAATGCAATTCGTTCGCATCACCCCCAGATCCAAACTCGCCGAGACTATTCGCTGGGCGCTGGTGGCAGACGTCAAGGGGGTTCGGGTATCGGGGAAGCTCAAGGCGCATCTGCTGGCGGGGATGACGATCTTCGCGGCGCTGTGCGCTTTGGCGAGCACGGGTTTGGTCTTTGGCGCATCGGTTCTGTTGGAGTTTCTGGGCGACAAGTTCCTCTGGACCGCCGTGACGTGGGAGCTGCTGAGGCTCTTGGTGTGTGTCGTAGGAATGATTCCGGTCAGCTTGGGTGCGGCGGCGATCTTCGGCGCCGGCGCCACGATCTACGGCGCATCCGGGCGGGTCGGTTGTGCTGGGTATTGGCGAGACTGGCTGTGGGCAGCGGCGGGAGGTTTGGCGGCGTTCGGGTTGCTCATTTCAGCAGGCGTCAATCTAGTTGTCATGTTTGCAGTAGCGACAATCTCGCTGGGCGCGATCGCGGGGAGGCTCTGGCGGCACAAGATCGCTTCCGTGCGCACGGCGCGGCGCAAGAGCCCGCCGGGGGAGCTTTCGTCGGCGATGCGTGCGGCGATCTTCGGTTCCTACGCCGCGCTGGCCGTCGCTCTGTACGTGCAGTGTCGGCTGCTGGTTGACGTCGCCGCCGCACCGCTGCCGGTGACCGTGTGTTGGACAGCGGCAGCGCTCGCCATGCTGGGGTGGTTCACCGGTAAGGGCGATTCAGCCAGCACCGCTGCGCAGCGCCGGGCCGTGTATGTTGCGATGATCGGGATCGCGGTCGGTCTTACCATGCAGTTCGCCCTAAGTTGCGCGGCGCTGGCGGGCGGGGCAGGGGCGCTGTTGGCGGGTCTATGCGCCGCTGCGGCGCAGGTCCCGCTGGCTTGGCTGGCGGGTGTGGTGTTCTCGGCGCAGCTTCACCAGTTCGCATCCACTGGTGCGCCGATGCGGAAGTATGCGGGCACGGCCGCCGCCGGTCTGGCGGTCGGTCTGCTGGCGGTGTTGCTGGTTGGACGGATCGGTGCGCTGCGCCTTGGGCTGCTCGTGGCGGTCGTTGCAGTCTTGATTGGCGGGCTGGTTGGCGTAGCGTCTACAGTCCGGTCCACCACGCAGCGAAGGCGGTGGAGAGTTTGTGGCCCAATACTGTTGCTGCTGATGTTTGTTCCTCTCTGCGTGGACTTGCGCTTCCTTCACGGCCGGTCCGCGCCGGTAGCATCGGGAACGTGGCTCAGCATGCGGACCGCGCCGGGTTCGCCCCGGTCAGCGCGGCGATTGGGCGGATACTTACCGGCACGGCCCGGGCGGCGCAGCGAGGCGGTAACCCAAGCAATGCAGCGGATATTGGCTCGTTCAGCCCACCAAGGGAGATGGTGGATCATCGCCGGCTCGGACATGGACCTGCCGGCATCCTTACCGCTGACGATCCTGGGCTTCCGCTCCTTTCCAGATCCGTCGGGCGTCGGAGCCGACATAATGAACCCCCTCCCCCCGGGCAGCGATGCAGATTTCCTCCGGGCCGCTCAAGCCGAGGCGAACAGGGAGCCCTTCGACGGTGTCCTGCTGGCCCCCCTGCCCGCCGATCACCCCCAGGCGTGGCGCTGCTACAACACCACCGCCCTGGCCAGAACCGTCAATCGCGCCCACGACGGCGCGCTGATATTGCTGCGAACGCAGGCGGCCCCCCATCGGATTGCCGATCTGCTGTCCGTGGCAAAGACGTTTGAAGCTGTAGTCGGGTCCGGATACCTCATCGCGGACATCTCCCAGGACGGCGTGGACATACTCCTGGCAGGGCCCGCGGACTCGCTGAGCCCCCCTCGCAGCTCGCCGCGCCTCATCGCGATAGATCTGAGCCGGCTCTGGGGCGGTCCAATACGCGCCGATACAATCCACATCACCAGACGGCGACCTTCACGCCCAGCCCAAGTTGACCCTTGGGACTTGCTGTGGCGCGCGCGAGTCGCTGCTAATTGACGACTGAGCGGCAGCCATTCCGGGCGTACCATTACCTCGGTGTTCGTCGTCGACCGGTTGCGGAGGTGCAGCAACGGAAGGTGTCCGTTCGCCCCAAGAATAATTAGCGGAAAAAAAACTATTTCCCGCTTGATAAATAAATGCTATACGCTGATAATAGCTGACCGTTAGCGCCTCGCAAGTGCTTGGCGGTCGGTGGTCTTTGGGACCGATGGCAAAGCGAGAATGTGCGGTCCGACCATGAGTACCCGTCCCGTTCTCTTGACGCCGCTGCTAGGCCTCGGGTGTTTGTGGTGCCGTGCTCTGGTCCTGTGTGTGGAATTGTGGGTTTTATGGCATCGAGCCTCGGCATGATGTTGCAGGTCGTTGGGGACAGAAGTGGCCGGGTTGGGCCGTTGGACTTGCTATGATTCCAACGGTGCCCTTGTTAGGGGGTGTCAACCGCCCCATACGGTGGGATCTGTGTGCAAAGCTGTATCTGGCGAAATCAATCCTGAACAAAGCGTCTGTGTTGTCGCAGAATAGACTTTCAGCCCATTCGTGAGGGTAGTGTTATCCTCCACATGAGTCCAATTGTCATTGCGTGTGTGCCGTGCGTCTCGGGTGGAGTTTCCTAGCCAGACGACCTGGGAAGTACGGCCTTCATGCGGCCCGTTGACCAAAAAGACAATTGGAAAAACGCAAGGCCGCTTCTAAGCGGCCTTGTCGCTGCGCAGCAGAGGTTGTTTGATTGGAGTAGTTTGAGGTACAGAGCCCCTTTCTAAAGAAAGCCCACGGCTCGTCGACACCGAACCAATGTGCAAGAGAAAAACGCCCACGGCTCGGTGACACCGAACCAATGTGCAAGAGAATGCCCACGGCTAGCTAGCCGTGGGCTTTGAATACGCAAGAAAAACGCCGTGGGCTTTGTTGCAGGTGCGCAAAGAGATTCTTCGACTCCCCGGGGAGCGTTACGGGACGGTTATCAGTTGCAGCGCCGTCGGGCCGGACGTCCCGTTGTTGCGGCAGATCACCTGGTCCGTCGGGGTTACCTTGCGGTCGTGATTGAAATCACACGTCTCCGTAATCCCCGCGGGGTTGTCGCTCAGCGTGTGCGGGTTACCCCGCACCTCAATCTCATCGGTGGGGGTCACGTCCGCATCCGCCGGCGAGTTGCCCGTCTCGCCGATCGCGTTTCCAAAATAGAACACATCCGGCGCCCCCAGGCCTGTATTGGCAGTGGCCAGCACCGTCACCTGCAGCCACTGTTTTTCGATAACGTTGTCGGACCAGATGATCGTTATCCTATCCGATCCGCCCGCGCCGTCCCCCGCCCGGACGGTGATGTCGCTCGGCGCCGGCGCCGCAGACCAGCCAGCGGGGTTGGAATCGTTACCGACCTTGAACGTAAAATCAGACCCCGTCGGCGTACCGGGCAGTCCGTCGATATCGACCATCAGCCCGTTGATTCCGCGCCAATAGGCGGTGTAGTTGATAAACGCCCCCGTGCCTCCTGGCAGCAGCGGCGTCTTGTCAGTTGCAATCGCGCCGTCGTCGGCCACATTGGCGGCCGGGTCGTTCCCGTCGAAGTAGCAGTTGTTGTAGAAGACGTATCGTCCCGCGACCGTCGCGGTCGGGGCCGAGTACTCAAACGCGCCCAGGTCCGGAGCGGAGCCCTCATACAGCAGCGTGATGCCCTGGAACGGATCGCACGTGACGTCGCGATCGAGCGTAAGGGTGTTGGAGGCGTAGTCGACGTCGACGATCTGGGCGATCTGGTTGGAACCTTCCAGGCGGATCCAGTCGCCCCCCTCGCCTTCGATGTCGTACCCGTCGCAGAACGAGCTTGGGTCGAGTACGAACAGCGTCCCTACACCCGTGTCGAAGCCCTGCGTCAGGTAAGTCCCGGCGTCGATCATCGGGCTGGATGGGCTCAGGTGAAAATCATTCGAGCCGGCATCGACGAACTGCGGGGCAAGCTCGATATTGCCACCGTAAAGGGACGGATAATGCAGCTGCCACCAGGTAAGGTCGTGTGTGGGCACACCGAGAGCGGAGCAGGTAATTACATCCTGGCCCGGCGTTTGGCCGATGATGTTGTTCCGCTCGAAATAGTATCCTGTCAGCCGCCCGGCCTTGATCTGAAGAGGATTGGCACCATCGTAGTTCGCGAAAAGGATGTTGTTCTTATAGATGTTGTCTGCGTACGTGTGGGTGAAGCCAGGTATCCCGGCGATCCAAACGCCGCTGCGCCCGTTATTGTAGAAGACGTTGTGGTAGATCCGATTCCCGTAGTTCCGTGACGCCTCCGGCGGCGCGGCTGGGGGGCACTGGCTGCCGTCCCACAGCCCTGCGCTGATCCCCACACCGTCCATACCGTAGAACAGGTTGCGACGGATGATGCTGTCCTGCCCGGCGTACTGGATCCCGCTGTAGGAATTGGAGCCCGGGAACGGTGGAACATAATCGAACGTGTTGTCCTGGAAGACGTTCCGTTCGGTCATTATTCCCAGGCCCAGCTCGCAGATGTCGTATACCTCACCGATCTTCTGAACGGGGTTGGTAAAATAGTTATCGCGGATGATGTTGTAACTCGCGCCGCGCAGCGCAAAGCAGGCATGGTTGGCGTAGATTATGGAGTTCCCGGCGACCAGGTTGTGGTCGGACCGCCGGAGCACCAGGCTGTCGCCGCCGAGACTACCGGAATACTCGATCAGGTTCCCGAGGATCTTGTTGTAGTGGGAGTCATCGAGGTACAGTCCGCTTCTTGCGCCACCGGACGAGGTGCAGTAATCCATGTGGCAGTTCTTGATGATATTATGATCGCTCGATATTAGCCAAGCGTGCTTGTTGACCCCGTCGGTTGTGATCCCGTCGACAATGATGTAGTCCTTGAACCACAGATAGATCCCCGGCTCGACGCCGCCGGACAGCTTGACCAAGTCGGTCTGGTATCTTAGATACGTGATGTACTGACCGGGCGCCCCGCTGTTGACCGGCCAGATCTTTTCGTTGTACGTTCCGACCTTGATGATCACCGTGTCACCGGCGACGAGCATGCTGTTGGCCTTGGAGATGGTCTTCCAAGGGGCACCCTCCGTTCCCAAGTTCAAATCGCTGGCCCCCGGGTCATTCTGCGCGACGTAATAGGTGGTCCCCATCGCCATCGGGGCGCACAGACACATCCCCAGCGCAACGGTAACATACACCTTCGACATGATCCGCTCCTTCCAATGGCCCCCCGACAAAATGCCCATCTATAACTTGCACTTCCCTCGACACATACCATACCCCAAGCGGCCCAAAATTTCAAGGTCTTCTGGCGGCTTCGGACGCTGTACCGGCCCACCGAATCCAAAGCGTCCGGCCGCACCGTGCTCGCCCCCACCCCAACCGGCGCCTGGGGTACTTAAGCATGTAGGTCCTTAGGTAGTTTGTAATTCGGCGTTTCGGATTTCGGTGCTTCCGGGTATACGCGGGGGCGTATACTTGATATGTGCCGCCGGATCAACAACTGACAGCCGATGTCAAGGCCCTGGCCGCCCAGGCCGGCTTCGCACGCGCAGGCGTTGCGCCGGCCCGGGCCCTGCCCGACTTTATCACGGCCGGGTACGAGCAGTATCTGCGCAACGGCTACCAAGCCCAGATGGACTATCTGGCGCGGGATCTCGACAAGCGATTCCACCCGAACCTGCTCGTAGATGGCGCCCGCAGCGTGATATCCCTCGCCGTCAGCTACTCGCCTTCCCGCCCCGACCAGCCCGGTGCGTTTATCGCCCCGTATGCGCGCGGACCGGACTACCACGATGTGCTCGCCAAACGCGCCCGCCGCCTGATGGACCGCATCGCCCAAATCGCCCCCAACTTCGCCGGCCGTGCGTTCGTAGACGCCGCCCCCATCATGGAGCGCAGCTTGGCGGCACTGGCGGGGATAGGGTGGATCGGCCGCAACGGGGCCCTGATAGCACCGGACCTGGGAAGCTACATCGTCCTGTGCGAGATCGTCTGCAACTTACCGCTCGCCGGCGATTCATCGCTGCCCTCCCAGTGCAATGACTGCGATGCGTGCGTCAGGGCCTGCCCAACACGCGCGTGCCTGGGAAACTGCATGGTCGACGCGCCGCGGTGCCTGTCCTACCTTAGCATCGAGCACCGCGGACCGGTCGACGAGAAGTTCCGCCCGCTGTGGGGTCGGCGCGTCTTCGGGTGCGATGCGTGCCAGGCCGCCTGCCCGCACAACAAGGACGCCCCCCCCGGCGACCCGGAGCTGATCGCCCCCACCGCGCCTCTGGGGGGTGCGGAGCTTGACGAAATCCTCACGTGGACGAAACGCCGCTGGGCCGCCGCTACGCGCCGCAGCACCATCCGCCGCGCCGGATATGAGGGACTGATGCGAAACGCCATCCTCGCCGCCGCCGGGTCCGGCGACGCGAGCTTGACAGGGCCGCTGGGCGACCTGCGCCGGCGCTTACCGCAATTCGCCGAACTGATCGACTGGGCCACCGCGCGCTTGAGCGGCGACGATCCGAATTGACCCGCGCGGCCCCGGGCGGTACCATGCGGGGCGCGATTCCGAAAGGACCTCCTGCGATGAACGATCCGATTGACACCGCCGCCATCGAAGCCGCCGTCCGCAAGATCATCCAGGCCATAGGCGAAGACCCCAACCGCGAGGGGATCCGCCACACGCCGCAGCGCGTCGCGCGGATGTACGAAGAGCTTTTCGCCGGTATGCGCGAGGATCCCGCCAAGCACCTCGCCGCCGCCTTCAGCGAAAAGTACGACGAGATGGTCGTCCTGCGCGACATCACGTTCTATTCGATGTGCGAGCACCACCTCTTGCCGTTCATGGGCAAGGCCCACCTGGCCTACCTACCGCGCGGCAAGGTGGTGGGCGTCTCCAAGCTTGCCCGCGTGGTCGAGTCCATCGCCCGCCGCCCGCAGGTCCAGGAACGCCTCACCTGCCAGATCGCCGATCTGCTGATGGACAAGCTCGACGCCAAGGGCTGCGCCGTGGTGATCGAAGCCACGCACACCTGCATGACGATCCGCGGCGTCAAGAAGCCCGGCGCGGTGATGGTGACCTCGGCGATGCGCGGTACGTTCCGCGCCAACGCCGCCACGCGCAACGAGGCCATGAGGCTGCTCATCGGGCACTAGGTGTCGATCCCCGCCGCCGCCGACGAGTTCGAAGTATCACGTTCGCCGCCAGGCAAATGTCCGCTTCTTGGAGTCCGGCCAATAGCTTGACGGTCCCCGAAACCCCAGTAGAATCATCGCAAAGGCCCACGACGGTCGTGGGCGCGAGTTCATTTAGGAGATCTCGGATATGGATACATCTGCGCCACCTGATCGTGCGCTTCGCAAGGCAACTGTCGAGCGCAAGAAACAATCGGGATACCGCTGCCTCGCCAAACAGCGAGATGGGAACTACGCACTGTCTGTGGGCATACCGACAGGGTGTTTCTCGGGTGAGCAGTTGCACCAGCTTGCGGACGTGATTGACAAATACGCTAAGGTCGGGCACTTGTCGACCGCTCAGAGCCTAATCATCGTCGGAATCCCCCAACACCAGTACTACCAGGCCCGACAGGCCGTCCTTGACGCAGGCTTTGACGTTCGTTCCATCGGCCGAGACGTTCGTCAGGTCAAGTGTTGCCCCGGAGCCGATTTTTCCCCCTTTGGCCTCCAGCGAACTTTCCCGTTGGCAATCGCATTGGAAAAAGCGTTTCGTGGACTTCCGACTCCAATGAAGTTCAAGATTAGCGTATCCGGGTGTCCCAACTGCTGTGCAAACACCATGATGAACGACTTTGGTATTCATGGAACCGTGGACGGGTGGAAAGTCTTCGTTGGTGGAAAGATGGGTACGGTTCCCGCCATCGCTGAGGAACTCGCTTCAGGGGTGTCGACGGATGATGTTCCGAAGTACCTGGCAGCAGTATTGAGGGTTTACATGAAGGAGTCGCAACCGGATGAGAGACTTGGGAAGACTATATCCCGCGTCGGTTTCGATCCCTTCAGGCAGAATGTTATGTCACAGATCGACACCCCATTCGATGACTTGATACAGACTGCGAAGGACGCGCGCGACAAAGCCAAGACTTCGCAGTGCCTTGGTTCATTGAAAAACCGAGAGGAGGCTTGTTGACATGAACACAGTACAGCGCACAGTTACGTGGTCAGTTCCCGCTGTGGCGATTCTCGTGATCTGCTGGTTTGGTTTTTGCGAGGCACAAGCCCACTGCGACTCAGTCGACGGCCCCGTTATCATCGAGGCGAAGGCAGCGCTTGCCGACGGCGACGTGACACCACTACTCAAGTGGGTCCCAAAGAAGTACGAAAGCGAAATCCGCAACGCATTTGCGCGGACCCTTGCCGTCAGGACCAAGGGCAAAGACGTACGCGACCTCGCAGACCGTTTCTTTTTTGAGACGCTCGTGCGAGTTCATCGTGCCTCAGAGGGAGCCCCATATACGGGACTGAAACCTGCCGGCGCTACTGCACCAGCCATCGCCGCTGCCGACAAGGCACTGGATGCTGGTTCAGTGGACGAACTGTCCGCCAGGATTGGCAATGCTGTGCGCGATGGGATACGGAAGCGGTTCGCGGCGGTCGTAGAGAAGAAGAAACACGCCAACGACAGCGTCAAGGCAGGCAGACAGTTCGTTGAAGCTTATGTCGAGTATGTCCACTTTGTTGAGGGCATTCATAATATGGTCGCACAGGGGCCGGCACACGGCCACGGCGCGAAACAGGAACACTGAGATCGTCGAACAATGCGCTGCACCTGCCTGATGACCTGCGGCGTCACGAAGGGCGGCGCGGTGATGGTGACCTAAGCCGTGCGCGGTGCGTTCCGCGCCAACCCCGCCACGCGCAGCGAGGCCATGAGGCTGCTCATCGGGCACTAGGTGTCGATCCCCGCCGCCGGCAGACAGTGGGAACCAGTCGGTTACCTCGCCACCAGGTCAGCGCAGGTGAGGGGGGCAGGGCGTTTGAGAAGGAGAATAGGAGTGCAGAAATTCAAAATGCTGATTAACGGCCAATGGGTGGATGCCCGTTCCGGGAAGACTTTTCCCTCATATAATCCCACTACCGGACAGCCATGGGCCGAAATCCCCCGGGCGGATCAGGCGGATGCCGAAGCAGCGGTAGAAAGTGCTCATGAGGCCTTCTGTGAAGGCCCCTGGTCCCGGATGAATGCGTCACAGAGGGGTGCTGCGCTGGTAAGACTAAGCGAGATAATCGCTGCCAACGCAGAGCATCTGGCTCAAATCGAGACTCGCGACAACGGTAAGCTGATCAACGAAATGTCGGCCCAGCTTAACTATGTTCCGCAATGGTACCGTTATTTCGGCGGCCTGGCCGACAAGATCGAAGGCTCGGTCATTCCCAGTGATAAGCCGGGCGTGTTCAACTACACGCGACACGAGCCGCTGGGCGTGATAGCCGCGATCACGCCCTGGAATTCTCCCATCCTGCTGACCACCTGGAAGCTGGCCCCGGCGCTGGCGGCTGGAAATACCGTGGTCATAAAACCCTCTGAGCATGCTTCGGCCGCCATTCTGGAAATGGCGCGCCTGTTCGAAGAGGCTGGGCTGCCACCCGGAGTAGTCAACGTCATCACAGGCTTCGGCAATGAAGTGGGCAGTGCTCTGGTGTCTCATCCCAAGGTGGCCAAGACCGCGTTTACCGGGGGCGAAGCCGGAGGCAGGGCAGTTTATAAACTCAGTGCGGACAAACTGGGCCCGGTTACCTTGGAACTGGGCGGCAAGTCGCCGAACATCGTTTTTGATGATGTGGATCTGGACAAAGCCACGAACGGTGTCATCTCCGGTATCTTTGCGGCCTCGGGACAAACCTGTATCGCCGGCTCCCGCCTGCTGCTGCAGGAGTCCATCAAAGAGCCGTTCATGAAACTGATGCTGGAGAAGATACAGGCTGCCAAGATCGGCGATCCATCCAGTACCGACACTCAGGTTGGCCCCATGACCACGAAGGAGCAACTCGACAAGGTGCTCAAGTACATTGATATCGCGCAGGCCGAAGGCGCCAAATGCGTTTGCGGAGGCAAGCTTGTAGACGACCCGGCCCTTGCAGGCGGCTGGTTTGTCCAGCCCACCATTTTCACCAACGTCACCAACGATATGACCATCGCCCAGGAGGAAGTCTTCGGGCCGGTGCTTTCTGTTATTACCTTCAAGACGGACGAAGAGGCGCTGCAGATTGCCAATGATTCACCTTACGGACTGGCCGCCGGAGTATGGACCGAGAACATTGAGCGGATCTTCAGCTTCTGTGACAAACTCAAAGCAGGTACGGTCTGGGTCAATATGTACCGGGCAGTAAGCTACATGTCGCCCTTCGGCGGCTATAAGAGATCCGGACTGGGACGGGAGAGCGGCAAGCAAGCCATTATGGAATACCTGCAGACCAAATGTGTCTGGATCAATATATCGGGGCGGGTAGGGAATCCATTCGTAATAGGGTAAGTACCGTTAACCAGCGGGGCGCGCTCGTGGCCCCTTCACATCAATGGATTCATCTACTCGCCGGGACCCGTCAAGGCACCGTGATCAACTGCAGGGCCGTCGGCGAACTCGTGCCGTTGTCGCGGACGATGATCGCATCGGTCGGGCCGACCTTGCGGTCGCGATTGAAATCGCATGTATCGTCTATAGCAGCCGGGCTTAGCGCCAACGTGTGCGGGCCGTTCCGCACGGCGATCTCGTCGGTGGGCGTTACCTCCGCATCGCTCGGCGAGTTGCCCGTCTCGCCGATGGCGTTCCCGAAGTAGAACACGTCCGGGGTCGCCAGGCCGGTATTGGGCGTCGCCAGGACCGTCACCCGGAGCCACTGCCTTTCGATGGCATTGTCCGGCCAGATGATCGTAACACGATCCGAGCCGCCCGCTCCCGCGCCCGCGCGAACCGTGACCGACGTCGGCGCCGGTGCTGTCGGCCAAGCCCCAGGGCTGTTGTCGTTACCGACCTTGAAGGCGAAGTCGGCGACGCTCGGCGTGGCGGGAAGGTTCTCGATATCCACCATGACGCCGTTGATACCCGGTGAGTAGCTTGTGTAGTTGGCGAACGTCGCGGTGCCTCCTGGCAGCAGAGCCGTCTTGTCCGGCGCGATCGCGCCATCGTCGGATGCGTTAGCGGCCGGGTCGTCGCCGTCGAAAGCCGAGTTGTTGTAGAACACGTGCCGCCCGACCACCGTCGACACAGGCAACTCGAAGGCCCCGATGTCCCAGAGGCCCTCCTGGGGCCGCGAGACGCCGTCGTAGTCCAACTTGATGTCGATGCCGTAAAGGTCGAAGAACTCCTGGTACACAGCCGAGACAATGGCCGCGTTGGCCGCAGCCGATCCCTGCTGAATGTGGAAGTCGGCCCCGGGGATATCGACCAGGAGCGGATCGCCAACCACATTGCCGCTGCTGTCCGGCAGGGCATTGACGCCCGCCGGGTCCAGGCCGTTGTACGTGGAACTGCCCCAGCGAATGCTGATATTCGCGCCGCTGTCCCAGAACAGGTTGTTCCGCAGCTCACCGGTCGAGGCGACGAAGGCAGGAACGTCCACGTGGTAGATGCCTATGTTCCTGAAGATGTTGTTGGCGAAGCTGAAGCCCGACGCGCCGGCCGCCTTCCAACCATAAGCGATGCCCTTCGAGCCGATGCCGACCAGCGTGTTGGAGACGATGTTAACGTTCTGCGAATCCGGGTCGATGTCGAGCTGGATGGCGTTGCCACTGGCCTGGCGGATCGTGTTGCCGATAATATAGCAGTCGCGGGCACCCTCGATGCGTATGCCGTTCTTGCAGTTCCAGATCTCGTTGAACAGGAACCACGCCCGGGTGGGTCCTTCCACGCCCGGCTCAAAGCCGTTCGCGCCGATAACCACCGCGTCGCCGAGATACGTCGAGGGGAGGTAGCTGTATATCTTGTTCTGCGAAACGACGACGTCTTCGATGTGCTTGAGGTCGATGCCGTTCTCACGGTCGTCATGCATCACGTTGCCGCCGATGTAGACGTGATGCGGCGGGGGGTCGGCATAGTGGGAAGCCTGGAACGCATCGCCGCTGTTATGGTTGATCTCGTTGTCCAGGATCCAGATATGGTGAGCGCCCGACTTGATGCTCGTACCGTGCGAATCTTCCGGGTTCCCACCACTGTCCAGCCGGACGTTGTGGTGGATGTGATTGTGGTACATCACGATGTAGCTGGAATAGGACCTGGCCAGCACGGACGTCCCGCCGGCCAAGGCCACGCCGTCCGGACCGTCCACCTCACAGTAACGGATCGAGATGTGATCGGAGGAGCTGGCCGCCTGGAACCTGACGCCGTACGTCATGTGCAGATTCTCGACGATAGCGTAGGAGCCGCTGACCCGGAAGACGACGTGGGTGCCTGCCGTCCCATGGATTACGGCCTTCGAGTCGACATCGACGCCCCGAATGAAGACGGGGTCAGCTGCCGTGCCCTGCGACAGGAAGTTCAGGTCGTTGTTGAAAACGAAAGGCCCGCCGTGAATCTCGACGACCGAGCCCGCCGCCAGCGTTCCGAGCGGCAGGGAGGCCCTGGGCGTGGCTGCCGTGCCGTAAGGGTTGCCCACGTTCGTAGCGGTCGGGTCGGTCGAGTCCACGTAATGCGTGTACGGACCGTTGCCTGCGTCGCGGTAGTTGAATCCACCAGCCGCGTAGTACTGCCCGGCATACATCGTGTGCGACTCGTTGATACCAAACGGCGGGGCGGGGATACCGATCGGAGGGATGTACTGCTCGGCCACGCAGGCCTGTCCGATCAGGAGAACAAACGCGATGGCGATACAAGACCAGCCGCCCCTCCTGCTGAAAACCCTCCCACAAGACTTCATTTGCCAGACCTCCGCTTGAATACAATGGCCATCCTAATCCGCGAAAAGCCAAACGTTTGGGCGCAACTATCATACCACAGATTTGACCGCGTGTTTATACCCAATGGGACGGGCAGCACCAGGCAGGATAAGCTTCGCGCGGGCCGGCTGCCGACCAGCCAATTCTGTCACGACCAAGCAACTTCCAGTATTGCCGGGTCTTCGCGGCCGCCGTGAATTTCTATCTCGTCTTTGACAGGGGACAGAACGTACAGGCCCCAGTTGCCCCCGCCACCGCCGCCGACGAGTTCGAAATATCACGCTCGGGGCCGGGCAGATGACCGCGCGCTGAAGTCGGGAAAGGCGTTGACCGTGTCCGGAACTGCGATAGAATCAACGGAAAGGCCCACGGTGGTCGTGGGTGCGAGCTCATTTGGACGATCTCGGCATATAGGAAATGCCGCTTATGACGGGAAGCTGGATGTTCTGGACTCGCGTGACGGGCCAATCGCTGCGCCAGCGCCTGGCGAAGGCCCGCATCATGTTCCTGGGGATCGCCTTCTCGGTGACGACCTTGGTGTTTCTGCAGGCTTTCTTGAACGGTGTTTACGATCGAATAGTCCATAACGCCAGCCGCTTCCAGTACGGCCATGTCAGTGCCAGCTGGGCGCCCGGCGACGCGAACGATCTGGGCGTCGTGGAGCGAGTCCGGTCACTACCGGGGGTGGAAACAGCGGCGGTACGAACCTTTCGCCAGGGACTCCTGAGCAAAGTGGGCAACGATGTTCTTACGCCCGTCCAACTATTCGGCATCGAGCCGGCCAGAGAAAGGAGTTTCGCTTTCGTCAGGGGGTGGATGTTGGACGCGCAGCAGGCGTGTGGCCCGGGGGAGATAATCCTTGGGCATCTGATGGCCAGGAAGTTGGAGGCCAAGATTGGTGACACAGTGGAGTTTTGGGCGGCGACTCATGCTCGTGATCCGCTGCGGGTCATCGGGATCCTGGACGCCTCGCTCTGGATGAACCCGTACATGGCATTTACGGCCCTTGAATCTGTGGAGATGGTCGAAAGCGTCGAGATAGCCATCTTGCTCGACTCCGCCGACCATACGGATGATGTGTCCCGTCAGTTGAAGGGCATCGTTCCCGCCCGGGCCAATGTGAACACGTGGGAAGACATGCTAGGCGGTTTGCTGGAGATGATCCAAATCACCAAAGCGGCATCAGTGTTCACTACGGTGTTCGTGGCAATCATCCTGGCCTTTGGAATTAGCACCACGGTGTTTGTCTCGGTGGCGGAACGGACGCGAGAGTTCGGCATTCTCAAAACGGTAGGTCTGAGGCCCCGGCAGATTTGCTCCCTCGTCATTCGAGAGACGGTCCTCTTGGTCGCCACTGCCGCCGTGGTAGGAGCGATCCTGGGCGGTCCCGCGGTCTGGGTGGTGATCGCGACCGGAGGGATAGACCTGTCGGGCTCGTTCTACCACGTCTCCTTTTTCGCCGTGTCGGGTGTTGTGATCCCGCGGCTGACTATCAGTTCGATCCTGCTTCCGCTGTTCGTCACGTTATTGAGCGGACTGGTCGCGTCCTTTCTGCCTGCCCTAAGGGCTGGGCAAACCAGCGTCGTGGAGGCACTGCGGACACTATGACAGCCTTGCGGCTCAACAACGTTACGATGACCTTCGGCCAGGGGGAGACCGCCTGTACGGCCCTGCGGGAAGTTAGCCTGGACGTCGAGTCAGGCGAATTCCTCTCTGTCGTGGGGCCCTCCGGCAGCGGCAAGACGACGCTGCTGAACCTGGCCGCAGGCCTGTGCCGCCCGACCAACGGCCGTATCGAGTTGCTGGGCCAAGACTTGGCAAAGCTGCGAGAGGGCGGCCTTGCGCAACTGCGGAGGCGCGTGGGCTTCGTCTTCCAAACACTCAACCTCGTGCCGACCATGACGGCGTGGCAGAACGTGGAGCTGCCGTTGGTGATCAACCATCAACCTGCGGACCAAAGAGTGGCTCGTGTCCGGCAGTTGCTAAGCTTTTCGGGTCTGGCGGACAAAGCCCAGGCGTACCCGCACGCCCTTTCTGTTGGTCAGCAGCAGCGAGTGGCGGCCTTGCGTGCCCTGGCTCACGGGCCCGAGATCGTGTTCATGGACGAGCCCACGAGTTGTCTGGACTCCGACCACGCCTCCGTGCTGCTGGACCTGGTACTCGAGTTGAACCGATCCGAGGGCACCACCATTCTGCTCACAACACACGACCCGACCGTTGCGGATCGCGCGTCCAGAGCCGTTCACCTCAAGGATGGTTCGTTCACCGAAGGGAGCTAGACGAGGCGGAAGGATGGGGGGAAGGGGAATACACGTGGTTGATGAACGTTCCAACCGAGATCGGCGCCACCGAAGCTTTCGGGCTGTTGCTGGATACCTTAAAGGATGCGGACCCGGCCGTTCGGTGCCAGTCGGCCTATGCGCTGGGCAATCTCGGCGATGCGCGGTACGTTCCGCGACACGGCTGCGAGCGCCAAGTACCCCGTCGTCAAACCGGCCTCACCCCTTTAATCGATGACGTTGACCAGGCAGTGAATCCCGCCCCTCAGTTCGTCGGCCATTGTTGGAACGTGAACCACCTTGTAGCCGAGCGATTCAAATGCGGCAGTGTTGTTCCGGATCAAGATCTTGTCGAAATCCGTTTGTGCGGAGCGGTAGATGGGCATCAACACAGTCCGTTGGCTGGTTTCGGCATCGACGTAGGGAATCGCATTGACGTAATGCTGACAGCGTAGGACGTTTTGTGAGGAAGTTTCAATGTCAACGATCCTGTAGTCCAGTGATCGCAACGTGCGGCGCAGCTCGGCGAGAAAAACCGCGGCCTTGTCGACCTCTTCCGCCTGGGATGATTCTTGTGGGCGTTTACCGACAATCCTGGCGACGCCGGCAGTTCTGTCCGCCAGGAGGATCATCGCCTGATCCAGATGGTACATCTGTCCCGGCTGCAACTGTCCTGCCCCAACAAAGACGATCCTGTCCACCTTCAATGCGTCTGCGAGGGAGGTTGTGATCTGCAAGTCGGACAGAGACGGGCCGCCTATCGACTCGGAAACAATTCGCGTGGCCTTGAGGATGTCGCCGCCGCAGAAGGCCACCTGATCGCCATTGACCTTATCAACAACGATGTTCCCTCCCATAAAGGCCAGCGGAAGCGTGCGGACTTCCAACCCAACCGTTGAAAGCTCCTCCAAATACGCATTGTCCGCCGCGATGTGCGCGGCCGATTTGGCGCCGGCTGTCGTCCAGTACTTGTGAATACAGGATCGCAGCACAAATGCCCGTCCTGCGGAATCCCTCGTCACCTCGAACATGTCTTGTATCCACGTGTTGCCCTTGTAACTCTCAACGCGTGAATCGTTCAGGTCGACCTGTAGAAGTTTGTCCTCGTCCCTGAACAGCAACCACACTTTGGAGTTCTTCAGCGAGACGGGCGAATACGTCACAAGACGCACCCGGGCGCGGTACGGCTTGTTCTCCAGGTCGACTGCAATCATCTCGACACTGCTTTGCGGAAGCAGCAGAATGATCCGAGTGTAGTGAGGCAAGGCCGCAAGGATCCCGTCCTGCAGCTGAAGAGACGTGTCCCGCTTAGCGATGGACATAACGACTGTCTTGAGGGTGCGGTCATACTCCGGGGTGTGCCGCCACGATGCCAGATCGTCGTTGGTAGGATTATCCTGAACCACGCTCGCGCGAACAAACAGCAAGTGCCCCGCTACAATGGAAATCCCCGCCAGCACGACAAGCGCGACGACAAGCCGTGTCCAGCCCCCCCGCTTTTCTCGCACCGAAGCGGAATCGTCACCACGAAGGACCGATCGCCCCTGGATCTGCCGTGACGTGCGCTGACTCCTTCGACACACCGTGGATTCCTTTTCTCAGCACGACGGCCGTGGTGTTCAATGCGAGCTTGCACCGATCGCCGTCGGTGGCAGTATCGACGAACTGGCGCCATTCCTAGTGCCGTGTTATCGTCTATATACTGCCCATAGCGTATGGGCATCAGGGCGCCTGTATATTGCGGTATAGATGCCCATGATATATGGGCAATAGGCGTGTGAATAAACACTCGCTTCCAGCAGGCTACCCCGTATAGTGTTGTCTGCTGTGAGTTGTGTCGCCGCGCATTCGTCGGGTGAAAGGCAAAAAGGATGAGCCAGGCCAACCAGAAAGACACCGGGCCCGTGGACAGGCCACACATGCAGATATCGCCAAGCCCGCAGGCGGAGTCACAAGAAGAACCCCACGCCGTCTCGGAGATGATCGCTCGAGAACAGAGGCTGAGACACGCATTGGAAGAGCGAGTGAAAGAGCTCAACTGCCTCTACAGCATCGCTGAGGCCGTAGATCGCTCCGCGGGTTCACTGGACGAACTGCTAAGCGACATTGTTGGGGTCCTCCCGGAGTCGTGGCAGTACCCCAAGATCACCTGCGCGAGGATCGTTCTCGAGGAACGAGAGTACACGAGCAATGGTTTCCAGCGGTCAGCGTGGCGGCAGGCGGCAGGGATTCGGGCTTCGGGGGAGGATGTTGGCGTCGTGGAGGTTTACTATCTCACCGAGATGCCGACCATCGATGAGGGTCCGTTCCTGAAGGAGGAGAGGCTGCTGATCAACGCGGTGGCTGAGCGCACCGGGAAGATCATAGATCGCCTTCGCGCCACACAGCAGCTGGAGATCGAGCGAAATGCGCTTCAAGAGTCCAATATCGCGATGCGCCAGCTCATGGGCAGAATCCGTGAGGAAAAGGCGGAGATCGGCGCTGCGGTCCAGAGCAACGTGGACAAGATTGTTCTGCCGATCGTCGATGCCCTCGACCAGGGCGCTTCGGCTCAACAGAGTAGATACCTAAGCCTGCTGAGGCGCAATCTCGAAGAAATAGCCTCACCCTTTGCGGATCGGCTGTCCAGGGCGTTCTTGAGCCTCACTCCAATGGAGATCCGTATCTGCAACATGGTCCGGCGAAATCTGACTACCAAGCAGATCGCCCGGTTGCAGGGCATATCTCCTGCCACCGTCAGCCATCACCGCGAGCACATTCGGCGCAAACTCAAGTTAACAAGCGCCAATGTCAACCTTGCGACGTACCTTGACGCCCGCATGTCCCAGTGGGAGCGTGCCCCTGAGACCTCCGGGGTATGAGCACGCCACATGCAACGAGGCCGTGGGGCCGCCGGTGGGGCAATAGTTTTTCCGCACACCGGCCGACCAACGAAATGAAAAAGAAAAACCGCGTAACACACCCCCCCAAGAATATGCTTAGCGTCCCTCTGTTTTCCCATCGACTATTACAACAGCCAGCGGTATCACGAAGCCATTGGCAAGGTCACCCCCGAAGACGTATACTTCGGCCGACGGAAAGGCATCCTGGCCCGGCGGGCCAAACTGAAGACCAAAACCCCCGCCCGACGTCGGGCGAGCAACAGGACAATCCCAGGGACGGTCACTCAGCAGCCGAATCCGTGACTTAAGTTCAAGCCCCCTGGATTGCCACTTTCGCCCAAGACATACACTTGGCGAATCTTGACGGAAAGGAGCAAACGATGCAACGCAAAAGAACATTGATGGCGCTTGTAGCAACAGTAATTGTGGGCATGATCGTTGCCGGGCAGGTAATCTCGCAGGAGAGCCAACCTGCACGCAGAGACGAGCGAGGGCGTGATGCGCGCGGCCGGCGAGACTCGGACCAGATGCGCCAGAGAATGGAGCGTTTTCGCCAGCAGGCGGCTGAGCGCATAAAGCGGCAACTGACCGTAAGCGATGAGCAGTGGAAGGTCCTTTCGCCTCGGATCGAGAAAGTTCAGGGCCTGCTTCGCGATTCCCAAGGCCGGCAGATGCGCGGCCGACGAAGAGGGCGTTCCGGTCGTCGCGACGCAGAAGCAAGGGGACGCACTGCGGATCGAGAGCAAACGGACGTTCAGAAGAAAAGCGACGCCCTTCGAACACTCCTGGAGGACGAGCAAGCCAAGCCCGCGGAGATAAAGCCGGCGCTGAGCGCACTGCGTAAAGCGCGGGACGAGTCCCGGCAGGAACTGGGCGCTGCTCGCGAGGAACTGCGAGAGGTTGCGACTCTGCGCCAGGAAGCGCAATTGGTCCTCTTGGGCTTGCTTGACTAAGAGCCACTACCTGCCGGCCTGTGATGCAAAGCCAATGCGGGCGCCCGCATTGCGGCATAGGGGATGGATCTGGGATGCGGTCTGCCTAGGCGGTGCGGCCATGAGGCTGCTGACGGGGCAGTAGTTTTCCCGCACACCGGCCGGCGCATTGTCCAGCTGCCATACGGCGAAGACCTACCGAGAATTTGCTGGCGCTGCTAGTTTCGCAGTCCGGGTGCTATCCATCCACGCGTTAACATAGAACACCCGACGTTGCTCGCCGGCCGACATCGTCGTAATAAAGGGGTTGGAATGTCAGGAACTCGCAGTATACTGATTGGCCGTCCGGACGAAACGCAGGGGCGTTGAGCAAGTTGCAGGTCCGCGTCCGGGCAATAACTTACATCTGTTGCCAGGTAAACCCTACCAGACCTGCTAAAGGAGCTCTTTCCATGGGACATGGTAATTTGAGCATTTCGGGCGCCCGCCCGCTGTTCGAGCAGCTCGAGCCGAGGGTCCTGCTGGATGCGGACACCGTGTTCGGTCCACAGCAGGACATCTCGCTTTCACCTGGAGCCCCCACTTGTGTTCGGACGGCGGATCTGGACGGGGACGGCGACGCCGACGTCCTGTCGGCTTCACAGTACGACCCTAAGATCGCCTGGTACGAGAACCTCGGCGGCGGCATCTTCTCTGCTCAGAAGGTCATCTCCACGGGGGCGGATGGGGCCCGCTCGGTCTACGCGGTGGACCTGGACGGGGATGGGGACGCCGACGTCCTGTCGGCTTCAGACAACAAGTGGGGGGACGACAAGATTGCCTGGTACGAGAACCTCGGCGGCGGGATCTTCTCGCTCCAGAAGGTCATCTCCACGGCGGCGGATGGAGCCCACTCGGTCTACGCGGCGGACCTGGACGGGGATGGGGACGCCGACGTCCTGTCGGCTTCACATGACGACCACACGATCGCCTGGTACGAGATCGTCGGCGGCGGGGGCTTTGCGGCCCAGAAGGTCATCTCCACGGCGGCGGGTGGGGCCTGGTCGGTCCACGCGGTGGACCTGGACGGGGATGGGGACGCCGACGTCCTGTCGGCTTCAGAGTACGACGACAAGATTGCCTGGTACGAGAACCTCGGCGGCGGGATCTTCTCGGCCCAAAAGGTCATCTCCACGGCGGCAGATGGGGCCCACTCGGTCTATGCAACGGACCTGGACGGGGATGGGGACGCCGACGTCCTGTCGGCTTCATACGACGACGACAAGATCGCCTGGTACGAGAACCTCGGCGGCGGGAGCTTCTCGGTTCAGAAGGTCATCTCCACGGCGGCGATTCGGGCCTTCTCGGTCTACGCGGAGGATCTGGACGGGGATGGGGATGCCGACGTCCTGTCAGCTTCACACGACCCCAACATTGCCTGGTACGAGAACCTCGGCGGCGGGATCTTTTCGGCGCAGAAGCCCATCTCCGCGGCGGATTTTTGGGCCTGGTCGGTCTACGCCGACGACCTGGACGGGGATGGGGACGCCGACCTCCTGTCGGCTTCACCCTCGGGCGCCAGTATCGCCTGGTACGAGAACCTCGGGGCCGGAAGCTTTTCGGTTCAAAAGGTCATCTCCACGGCGGCGCATGGGGCCCAGTCGGTCTACGCGACGGACCTGGACGGCGACGGGGACGCCGACGTCCTGTCGGCTTCAGAGTGGGACGACAAGATCGCCTGGTACGAGAACCTCGGCGGCGGGAGCTTCTCGGTTCAGAAGGTCATCTCCACGGCGGCGGGTGGGGCCTCCTCGGTCTCCGCGGCGGACACGGACCTGGCGGTGGCCACCGACGACCTGTCGGCTTCAGAGGGCGACGCC
>SDBV01000677.1_pt1 | contig 49290 bp, 88 predicted proteins | sample 2277081 | NCBI WGS metagenome assembly SDBV01 (sample SAMN10402039, study PRJNA504765) | marine sediment metagenome | isolation source: marine sediment core GS10_PC15, 223 cmbsf | place: Arctic Ocean: Southern Knipovich Ridge | collected 2010
ATGATCAACAGTATCGCATTACCGAACGACCAGCCCGGACGATCCACGATCTCTTGAATGATGGTTGATAGGTCAGCGGTCTCCATGGAGGTACCGTGTACTCCACCTTCGGGCATCGTCCAGGCCACTGTTGCAGAAGTTCGGCCCGTCCACGCTGTCTCTGCCTCTGCGAACGAGGTCGGGGCTACTGCATCATCAACGTCCTGAGCGGCGATCACGGTGGTGTCGGTGCCCGCGCCGGTCTCGTGAGCGATGACGACCAGCCGCAGGGCAGCAGCGATGATCGCTTCGGCGTTCGCAAGCTGCACGTCGGGGATACGGATGAAGGCGTTGTACCTGCCGATGACGAAGGGCTTTTTCACCAACAAGAAACCGTCGACGGGGTGGAAAGTACTGTCGAACTCGATCCAGTAGCCATCGTCGGCGTCTACTCCAGATTCCCCGAAGGACGACTCGCCCAAGTCCTCTGTACCGCCGAGGATCGTCCAGCCGAACTTTTCCGGCCCGGAGATTACGGCCACACGCTGGTTTATAGCCAGCGCGCCCGTACCAAAGAAGTAGCCGGTCTGGTCACCGCCACCGTCGTCGAGGCTGATCAGGTAGGAACTGCGCAGATTGGTCTCGTCGAGCAGCGCGACGATCGTCGCCATGCGACCGTGCGGGTGGTTCTCCGGTACGTCCGAGGTGTAGCGCCGTGCTCCTGTGGGGGTCACATGCCCGTCCTGATCGCTTCGACCCAGTCCTGTGTGACCGCCGTTACCTCCGTCAGCAACTCCCCACCGCGCCACGTGAGTTGCACCGCGTCGACGATCCATGTCTCCGTCGTCGCGACGCCCGTGAAGTCCGGGTCATCGAGCGCGATTTCGTCAACCGCCGGTTCCAGCCAATCGTGCCCGCTCACTACCATCACCAGCCGCCTGCGACCCGCGTTCTCACGCGCATAGCGCAGGCGGGGGAAGCCGCCCTTCACCGCCGCATCGCTCTGATCGAACGATTCCTGAAGCTCGCCCAATGCGATGCGCCCCGCCCAGCCGAGGGATTGGTGACTGATGCGGGCGTCCGGCGGCCACGGCCGCGCGGGGTAGTTGCCCAGCCCCGGCATGCCAGTCCACGTGCTCTGGAGCATGGAGGGATCGATGTTCGGGTGGTCTTGGTGATACTGCACCTGTCCGACTCCGTCGCGGCTTGTCAGCAGCAGCCGCGCGCCCACCACCGTGCGCCCGTCGCGCGCCGTCGATGCCCCCTCACTGGAGAAGGTGTAGCCCGCCGATCCCGTACCGTGCGTCCAAGCGTTGACCTCGAAGCGACCGTAGCGTCCGTCGCCGCTGATCGTGAAGCGACGATAGCTCTCGTCCGCGAGCACGTCGATCAGTTCAGTCGCGACCGATAGCAGCGACTGCCCTACGGACGAGAGACCCGTCGGCCGGATGAAGGGCATGTTGATGTCGCGGTCGGTCGCACCGAGTACACCGCCCGCCACGATGTCGGCCACCTCCGCGAGGTCTTCCACGATCGCCCGCACCGAATAGCCAACGTTGGTGGCCTGCACCGCTTCGACCGCGGCCCCTTCGATGTAGGAACGATCGATGAAGGTGTCGAACTTGGATGTGGGCAGGTCGCGGCCTCCAAGTTCGATCGTAGGCACTACTCCAGCACCGCCTGCCACGTCGTGTGTCTCGATCACGCCCGCCATCTGCCGCTTCCACGCGGTGAAAGTCTCGGAGGACGCGCCGTCGCCGATGCGGGTGTCGATCAACATCGATCGTCCCTGCATGCGGTCGCCCACGAAGATGTTGGTCAACGTGTCGGGGTCGGTCTGGTCAGGGCCGAACAACTGCACGCGGAAGCTGTCGCTGCTGGCAGCACGCGCTCGGCTCACGCTGATCTGGTCGACCTGATTGATCGGGATCAGCGCCCACGTCTCGCCGTCTTCCTCGAAGCGCTCACCCTCGGCACTGTCCTCGATTGTCGTGCCGCCAGCGTTGGCGCTCGTCCAGCCGGGGTAGCTGCGCGTCTCGTGCCCCTCGGCCCCAAGCTGTGTAACAGCGAAGTCATGCACCTGAAGCAGCGTGACCGGCGTGTCCTCGCTGCCGAGCACCGCCCCCGGCGTGTTCGTACCGCGGTCGTTGCGGGGCGGCCACGCGTAGCCGAAGGCGATGTAGCGCGGTTGCAGCCCGCCCTCTGCATCGCCGACGAGGGCCGAGTCCCTCGCCCATATCTCTGCGCTGTTGACAAGGAACCGCAGGATATTGGCGTTCACGGCCTTCAGCGGGTCGTACTCCAGTTCGTAGAGCACGCTGGCCTGCGCCCCATCGAAGTTATTAGGAGGGCGTATAAGTGGTGGTGAATAGTGAATGTGGTCGAGGTCGGCGACGCTGGCGTAGACGTTGCTGAAGTCGTTGGTGCCCGGCTGCATCAGTGTCAGCGGGTCGACCGTGATCCTGTTGCCGTCCTGCACGCCGCCGATGGTGATCATCATCGGGTACTTCGGGTCGGTCAGCGGGAAGGTCGCGTTGAACGCGATCTTGAACGCCTGATTGGGATCGCTCGGCATCCAGTGCGGCCGTGAGATCACTACCTCCCGCGGCGGCCCCCCGTACGCCCGTAGCAGCAGATCGCCACCCGAGACCAGCGGCGAACTGCTCCCATACTGTGTGTACCACCAGTCGACAGGGTCGAGCGCCGAGCCGAAGGTGTCGCTCTTGTCCGCGTCCCACAGCGGGTAGTCGAGCCCGACCGCGACCCGCGCCTGCTGTGTCTTGACCGCGCTGTTATAGACCGCGATCTCACCGCCAGCGGGGACTGTCATCAGCCGCGCCTATTCGCGAGAGAGAACGTGTACATCAGCACCACGGCGGTCGCGCTCGCAGCGGCCACGGAGACGGCGGCCACGCCGACTACGATCACGGCCGAGAGCACTATGGCGATGACATGCATCAGTCCGGCCGTTCGTAGAGTTCGAGCACGAACCGCTCGATGTTGTCGTTGAGGTCGATCCCGTAGGGCGGGTCACTGATCCAGCCGATCTTGATGTTGAAGGCGTTACCGTCTGGGTCAGTCCACTGGAGGGTGTGCGCCACGGTGCCACCGCGCGCCGTGCGCAGTTCGTCGAGGATACCCAGCCTCACGGCCTGCCGCCCGAAGGTAATGCGGACGATGCGCCCCTTGGAACGCGTGGAGAAGATGTAGCCGCCGTTGGCGACCTGCCGCCGCACGGCCTTCACTTCCTCGACCTCTAGCCGCGACGGTTTGAGCGTCAACGCGCTGCTGTCGAAGCCTACGGCGGTGACCATTACTCACTCGCCGCCGTCTTGCGGACACCCTCGGCGCTGACCTTGGTAGCAGCGTCGAGGTCGATGCCGCCGGGCACGTCCTTATCGACGCCGACGTTGATCGTGTCGACATGCATCGTCGTCGTACCCCCGGCCGCCGCCGCCGCGTCACCCGCCCTGCGATCTTGGAGGAACCCGAGCAGTCCACGGTCGCGCGTGAACACCGTCTCGGCCGCTTCTCTCATCGACAGGAACAGCCCGAAGTAGAAGGCGGAGATGTCGCCGCTGATCGCCTCGATGCCCGGCGTCAGTTGCTCAAACTCGGCGAGCAGGGCGGCGTTGACTCCGCGCATCGCCTCCACGGCGTCGTCGCCGCCCTTGATGAACGCCTCGACCAGCCGTGTGGTCAGCGTGTCCTCGATGCTCTGGATAGCCGCCTCTCGCGACAGCCGTAGCGCCTCCTCGGCGCGGGCGGCGTCCGAGATCGTCCCCGTCCCCGCGTCCATCTGGGTGAGCAGGTCGGCCATCGCCTGCTCGAAGTCCGATAGCCCCAACCCCGCCTCGACAACGGCCGCCGCCATGCCCGTGAACTCTGGCTGTTCCGCGATGTCGGGAATGGAGACGCCGCGCATCGCGGCGAGGCGACGACGTTCCGCGTCAAAACCAAGCTCCCGTTCAATACCCGCGAATAGTTCGGCTAGTTCAGCATGACTGCGCTCAGTGCGCACCCGCGTGATCTCTTGCTGGGCGAATGTAGCGCCGCCGGGAGTGATGCGAGTGATATCGCTGCGCGTCCCTTGGGTCGTTTTCTCCAAAATACTCTGCATCACTAGGCCCACGCCTGCGCCAATCGCAGCCCCCGGAATAGCCCCCGCACCGAAGAATGCTGCTCCAATGCCCGCACCAATGCCCGCGCCAGCACCGATGGCCGCGCCTTTGGCGATAGCGCCGCGAGCCTGCGCGCGTTGTGGATCAGTAAATACCTGACCCTCTGGCCCGGCCGCGACGGTAAGATGTTTCACGAATTCCGTCAGCGGCGGCAGCGCCTTGTTGAGCGCATCCACCAGCACCGTGCCGATCACATCCGAGAGTTCCACCACTGACTGCTTGAACACCAGCACAGCCGAATTAGTCGTGTCGAAGGCGCGCTCGGATTCCGTCGCCAGTGCTTTCGCGTCGGTCTCGATCTCGGCCGCCGCCATAGCGAACGCCTTGGCCAGCAGCGCGGGGTTCTGCGCCAGCACGAGGAACGATCGCGCCGACCGCACCGCGCCCAGTCCCAGTTGCTCAAGGACTGGCAGCACCTGATCGCCCGCCTTGCCCAGCCCCTCGACGAAGGCGAGGAATGCCCCGGCCGCATCTTCCTCCCACTGCTTCGCGAACTCGTCGGCGGTCTGGCCGGTCAGCGTCGCCAGCAGTTCCAACTCCTCGCCCGTCTCCCCGACGAACTTGTTGATCGCCAGCAGAGCCCGCTGCATGGCCGTGCCACCGGCTTCGGCCTGCACCCCGAGGGACGGCAACGTTGCCGCCAGCGCCAGCACCTGATCGGCAGTGAAGCCAACGATGGCACCGGCCCCCGCGATGCGGGTGGAGAAGGCCAGAATCTCCGGCTCGAAGGTAGCGAAGTTGTTACCCAGTTCGACCACGACCGAGGCAATGTTGTCGATCTGGTCGATCGGCTCCTGCATGATGTTGGCGAAGCGTGCGAAGCCAATCGCCGCTTCCTCGGTGGTGAGGTCGGTGGCCACTCCGATGCGGGCGATCGTGTCGATGAAGTTCGTGATGTTATCGACGCCGCGGATGCCAAGCTGACCGGCGATCTGGCCGATGCGCGCAAGCTCGATGCGGCCCACCGGGATCGAAGTCGCCATCGCGCGAATCGTGCGGTCGAGTGCAGCGAACTCGACTTCGGTCGCATCCACCGTCTTGCGGATGCCGACGAAGGCGGTCTCGTAGTCGCGCACGTTGCGCATGCTGCCGCCGATGACGCTGCTCACCGCCGATATCCCTAGTTGCACGCCGATCAGAGCGGCTCCCAGCCCGGCTGCGCCCACCAGCGTGCGGCGCAGCGTTAGCGCCTGCGCGTTGGCCCCAGCCATGCCGGTGACGAACCCGGCCGAGGAGAGGCCAAGCGTGGCGTGAAACCGCGCTACCTCTGTGCTGCCTGCACCGCCTGCACTAACCATGGCTCAGTTGTCCTCGTCGTCTGGCTCGCCCGCCTCGTCTGCCAATAGGTCGGCCGCCTCCATCAGCCGCTGGTACATCGTCGCCTCGGCCTCGCTCATTTCGCCCTTGCCCTCGAATGCAGCTTTGGCCCGCACGGCTGCTATCGCGTCCAGCACGTCCTGCGTGGATTCTTCGTCCAATTGCGCGGCCACGTCCGGCGTGCAGGTAAAGGCCGTGCAGACCGCGGCGAGCCGTGCGGCGTAGGGGAGCGGGCCATCGCGGAACAACCATGCAGCGAGCGCCTTTATGCTTTTCCCGGTTTGGCCGCGGACGGGTCGCCGCCGCCCAGCACGGCGTTGATGATCCACCACATCTCCGACGCCGCGAGGTGCGCGCCGACGGTGATCGGGTCGCCCTTGGGGAGCGGCAGCGGATCGCCCGTGTACTGGCACGTCCCCTGTGCCACACAGATGCCGTAGGGCCGCTCGGCGCAGTCGCCCGTCCAACTCCACTCGTCGACCGCACCCGCGATGATCTCCATCAGCACGTCCGTGATCGTCTTACCAGTCGGCAGCGGTGCTCCGTTGTCGGCGGTCAACTGGATCAGGTCAGTGATCGGCCGCCGTCCCTCGAAGGTGCGAGGGATGCGCAACACGATGTGCTCGCCGACGTGCGGGTGGTGTTCGACCGCGAGGCACGATGTGAACTCGCACATCATTGTCTTGGCCTCGGCCGGGGCGGTCTCGTAGTCCGACTCGCGCCACGCCTTGCCATGAGGACAGCGCGCGGCCGGGTTGTCGAACAGTTTGACGGAGCCGCAGTCGTCGATACGCACGCGGCTGATGCTGGGGCGGCTGCGTTTCAGATCGTCTGTGATCGGTGTCGGCGTCTTCTCGTTCGTCATCGTGGGTGCTCCTCCTTGTGGTGGGCACCGGCCGCGAGCGGGATAAGGAGCGGGCCGAAGCCCAGAAAAACCCCCACCCGCGACCGATGCCGCCTGTGGTCGACGTGACCTAGGCCACCGCGCGCGCAAGCGCACCGTTGCCACGCAGCGATGCGCGGTAGGTCACAGGCCCGTCGACGGGTGCGCTGATGCCGTACCGCTCCAGCAACACGTTGCCGTCATAGTTCGGGTTGTTCGCGTCGGCGGTGACACCCGTGGGGTCGAACCCCACAGCCTTCTCGCCACCGCCCAGCATGCTGAACAGCTTGGCGTCGCCCTGACTGGCCGCCGGGTCGAGCGATCCCGACAGTTCTTGCGTCCAGCCGTACTTGCCCTCGACGAACTCCTGCGCCGTGTCAGCGAATGCCGTCACTTCCGAGACGACCTGAGTAATCTCCTGATCGACTCGGTTCAGCTCATCCTCGATCGCGAGCGAGTCGAGGGTGTAGTTGACGTTCTCACCATGAATCCGTGCCATGTTTTACCTCCTTCCTCCGACTAGCCGCCCGGCACGATCGCTACTGCGTGCCTGAGCGTCACCGATGTGAACGTAGAGAATGCCGTAATGATGGTTCGGAACCACGGCCCCGGCATCGAGGCTGCCGTCACCGTCTTGTGCTGCGATCCCACCGCCGTCATCGCGTCGTGCGTCAGCACCGTGCCGTAGGGGTCGACTGAAGCGTTATCAGTCGATTCCTCGAGCCTGACGGTCACGGAACCGGCACCGTCCACGGCTGTGATGCGGGCGACGCTGATGATCAGGTCGCCGTTCGCGGCGGCCATGTGGTTCTGGCCGGTCTGCGCGCTGGTCGTCGTGATCGCCGTGGCCTCGTCCAGCTTCATCGCGCGGCCGATCAACTGCCCTGCGACGCCGCGCATAGTCAAATCGACCCGCTGGGGGCCGTCGTGCGGAGCATTGATGGGGAGACGCCCCAACACACCGATGCCCTCGTAGCCCCGCGACCCTGCCGCCGCGCCGTCGACGTACAGCCCGAGGTGGTCATCCGGCCCGGCCGAGACCAGCGCCTGTAGAACCTCGTCGATCTCGCCGGTGAGATAGTCCTGCCATGACCCGATACTGGCCGTCCAGCCGCGCTGGTTCTTGGCCACTGGGAGGAACACCTGCGCCACGTCCTCGAAGGCCGTCACCTCCGGCTTCGGCAACGCGATATCGAGTTCCCACCTGTTCGAGCGGCCGGACAGGTTAAACTCGTTGACGTAGACGCGGGCGTCGTTGCCGTGTACACGGGCCATCTAGGCACCTCCCCCGCTGCTTTGCCGCCTGCGCCGCCGCGGGCGGGCGCTGGCGGCCGCAGCCAACAGATCCACCACCATGGGGCGCAACTGGCCTGCGTCGGCGTTGTGGGGCAATTCGTCGGGGCCGTGGCCGTGCTGCCGCAACACGTGCAGCAGTTCGTCGCGGCTCATGTGCTCGGGGTCGCCCGCCGTCGCCGGGTCGAACACCCGGAACAGGCCCTCGGCGAGTTTCTGTTCGATGGTGCCGCTCAGTGCACCGGCCGCCCGCTCGCCGGGCACGTCCCAGTCGCCGTCGTCGAACTCCACGACTGTGCCCGCATCGACGTTGACCCGCTTGCCGGTCGTGCGGTTCCGCCAGCGGGCCTTCACGTTGAATGTGTAGAGCGTCGGGGTGTCTTTGGCCATGCGTTTCTCCTTACGGGTGCAGGTACAGCTTGTAGATGCCGCCACGGTGGACGATGGGCTGTCGCTGGTCTTCGTATTCCATGAAGCTGAACCACGAGACGCGGCGGAAGGCGTAGGACGTGAAGCCCGTGATGGTCAGCGCGACGCCAGCGAGCGCCGTGTGGATCGCGTTCTGCACCTTCCCGGCCGTCGCCACCGAGTGCTCGCCCTTGGTGATGCACTTCACGAGCACCGGCAGCGTCTGGGCGTCGAACCCCATGCCTTCGCCCTCGCGGTCGCCGGGCAGCGTCTGCACGATGATCACGGGGTAGCTCGCGTCGGGCGGGGCGAGCATGTTGTAATGCTGCGCGGCCGGTACGTCGCCCGTGACCCCAGCCACGTTGAGCGCGGCAAAGATGCCCGTCTCGATGGCGTTCAGGTTGGCGTCCTCAACCACGGCCGAACTCCCCTCGTAGCGCCTGCGCCAGCCGTTTCAGACCGACCTTCATAGCAGGCATGAGCCACGGGCGCGCAGCCATGAAGCGGGTGCCGAACTCGATGAACACGCCATAGAAGGCGGCGGTGCCGATCGACCACAGGTCGGCGCTGATGCGCCGCGCCGCAGTCGTGTTGATCATGAAGCTCGTATCGATCGCGCCGACGTTGCGGATATTGTCTTGCGCACGGGCAGCCGTCTCCAGCGCCACGAACTCCAACGCCGTGCGCGCCCTCTCGTCGCCGTCGCGTGCCAGCGCCCGCAGCCGAGTGGTGTCCTCGAAGTAGCTCATCACCATCAGCCGGTCTCCACGAGGCGGCACATGACCCGTTTGCCAGCCTTCCACGAGCGGTCGGTGTTGATGCGGGTCGGGTACAGCGTGAGGTTCGGGAACACGAACCGCTGGGCCAGCGTGAACGCCTGATCGTGGTGCAGCGTCACCCACCAGTCGCCGGTCGCGTTCATCTGGTCGCCGGACATTTCGAGCCGCGCGCGCTGGTCGACCTGATCGAGCCGACAGGGCACGTCCGTAACCGTGTTCGCCCACGAGGCCGTCTGACCGCCGAGGCCGTCTCCCGTCATGGTCACGGACTGGATCGTGCAGGTGTCGGGAAGCAGCGCTTCCAGATCGTTGCGCATGTGTTCGAGGTCTACGGAGTCGAGCGTCATGTCAGCGTCTCCGTCACGTCTGCGTGGTCGATACCTCGGTTGGCCTGCCAGCCGTCGTTGTTGACCGTCTGAAGCGTGGTCAGGCCCCCGGCCGCCTTGACCCGCAGGCTGGCCGCCATCTCCTTGTACATCTTGGTGCGCGCCACCTTGTCGATGCGGGTGCCGTCGCCTTCCCAGTTGAAGTCGCGTGCGAACTTGGCGAGGATGAACTCCGCGCTGCGTGCCGCCGCCGCAACGACGTTCGGCTCGTCATCGATCGCGAATTGGATCTCTTCATCGGTCAGCAGCGCCGACGCCGCGACGGTGTCATCGATCTGGAGTCGTACTTGCGCGAGGGCGGTGCTGATGTCGGTGTCGACGTAGGTGAACGTCATGCCCGGCGATCCCTTCTCTGTCGCCGCTGGCGGCGCTGCCAGCGGGCGGACGTAGTGGCTGCCCCTACTCCTCGACGTTCAGGGTCACGATGGCGCTGTCGCCGTCGTTGGCCTGCGCGATGATCACTTCCACGCTGTCATCTACCGGGAACCCCTCGGCGACCGTCGGGTCAGTCTCCACCGCGCCTGCCGCGTCGTGCAGCAGGTGCGTCGGGTAGAACCGGCCGTTGGTGGCTGCGTTCGTCACCACGAGGATGTTGGCCACGGTCTGGCCGCTGTGCCCCTTGGTGCGCACCGTCACGTCGGTGGTGCCTGCGGGTGGGCTGTCGAGGTACTTGAGGTCGATCGAGCGGATCATCCCCCTGATCGGCTTCGCGGCCGACGTAGCGGTAGCCACTCCAGCCCCACCCGAAGCTGCGCCCGTATCGAAACGATATCCGTTGAGTCCCATGGTCGTGCCCTCCTTCCGGGCGGGGGGCGAGGCCGAAGCCCCGCCCTCTTGGTAAGCCCGCTAGGCCAGCGTCGCGCCCGTGTCGAGCGGGATGTACCACGCCTCAACGCCCAGCAGCGCACCACCCACGCCACCATCACCCGCCGACTTCACGTCGATCGTGCCCTCGGGCAAAATGACCGGGGTTGACATGGTTGGCGCGCCGCCCCCCGAGCCACCTGTCATGGCCGCGGTCTTTACGCCGCTGATGCTATAAAGGCTGCCCAGCTCATCGCCGTCGATGTCCAGCGTGGCGCACAGGTTGGCATCAGTGCCGACCGTGGGATTGAAGATGAAGTTGGTCGCGTTGGCCCCGCCGTCAACCGCAGCCACCGATACCTCGGCCGACAAACCCAGCAGCAGGATGCGGCCGGTTGCCACGGTGAACACCGCGTTCTGCACGCCATCCAAGATATCGGCAGCGGCCGCCGTCACCTTCTTGCCCAGCCGGGAATCGAAGGTCGTCACGGTGCCGGTGCCCACGAGCAGGTCGTAGAGCCGACGGATCACCGCGAACATGGAGATGTCGTTGGCCGGGTCGGCAGCCGCGTCGATGGCCGCAGGGCCAGCGTCGTTGAGGATGTCATACAGCGAACGGTCGGCCAGTTCGGTGTCAGTCCCGAGCTTGCCGTGCAGCGTCTCAGTTGTCGCGAGGTCGGCCGTGCCGATCAGCCCCTCGATCGTGCTGAGGTCATCCCCGGCGATCGCGGACTGGTCGCCGCCACTGGCCCGCTCATCGGCCACGCCGTCGTACACATCCACCGACCACGTGGAGCCGGTCACCGTGTCCACCACCGTCTTGGTGTGGTCGGCCGTGCCGCTGTTGTGAACCAGGCCCTCGACCCGCACGTTGGTGCAGGCCGTGGTGTGCAATTCCACGACGGCCGTGCTCGCCACGCCGTAGAAGTCGACGAAGATGCGAGCGTTGTCGCCACCGACCAGTCGCACCACGTTCACCGTGGCGTTGCCTGCGGTGAACCCGACGTACTTGATCTTCACCGTGAGGTTATCCGCCGCTGCCGTGGTCAGGAGCGCACGCTCGAACTCGATCGCGCTGGATGCGTCGCGAACCTCGTAGTCCACTTCGCAGTCCGCTGCCGAGACGACGAACGGGCTGACGACCGCGTCGATGCTCGGCACGATGATGATGCCGCGAATCTTGCTACTGGCCGCGCTCACCGCCCACGTGGAGTCCGTGGCGCTGAAGGTGAACGTCGGTCGGTCGGCACCCTTGCCGAGTCCGATCACCGTGACGCCTTCAACGTCGCTCGCGATAGCTCCGGCGCTCGCCAAGGTCTCAGCGTGGCCAGCCGCAACGAGCACCACGTCGCCATTATTGGCCGTGGCCTTGCCGGAGCCATAGACTGCATCGAGTGTAGCCAGCGGCGCGCGCGGGTCTTTCCCTACATTGCCGTCTGAGGTGTTCGCGTGGCCGCTGTCGACGAACCACACGTCGCCCAGCGTCAGCAGGTCGGCGTCGCCCGCCTCAGCGGGTACGCCCTTCGACAGCACGCCACTCTGGAAGTTGGTCGGCATCATCATCAGCATGAGTGGCGTCAGCAGCGCGACGATGACCGGGAAGGGTCGGGCACCGAACCGCCCCAGCCACGTGCGCAGGTAGTCGATCAGGATGTTCACCAGTCACCTCCTCGGGTGACCAGCCGGGGGGTATCAGCGCCCCGACCAGTGTTGCGGGTCTGTCGGTTGCTCAGGCCCGAATGACGGCGGTGGGTGAGTGCCGGATGGCCCCACCGCCGCGCATCGGGACTCAGCAGCCCCTCGGCTACGCCGGAGCGTGGCCGTAGATGAACTGCCAGCCAGTGTGGCCACGGCCATACCGGACGTAGCCCCGGAACTTCTGCTGAAGGCCGTCGAAGTCACCCTCGCGGGCGAACTCCAGCGGGATGCGATCCTGCCAGACAAGCTGACGTCGCATCAGGCCCTCGTCCAACGCAAACCAGTTGTTCGCGTCGGTCAGGAAGTCCCAGATGATGACGGTCACGGTCAGTGCACCGCCCCCACCTGCGAACAGGTTGGAGGTGAACTCCGCACTGTTCGGCTCGAACACGGCGCGGGGGTTGAAAAGCTGGAACGCGATGCGCTCCAGTTCCCTCGGCACCAGTGCGATGTCGGGGTCGGACATGATCAGTTCGCCCCGGTCATCCGTAAACGCCTTCATCCGCTGGCGGGTCGTGTCCCAGTTGTCGAGGTTCAACGCGAGCGTGTCCTCGTTGCTCTGGGTCGTGCCCGCCCGCACCGGGCTGTTCGGATGTGCCGTCGAGCACAACGCAACGCCATCGGCACCGTCCGCGCTGTCGCCGAGGCGAAGCGTGGCCGCATCCGTAAAGGCGTTGTTGAGCTTGTCGGCCGAGTCGGTCTCACGGGTGATCGAGAAGGAGTCTCCTAGGCTCCGTGCGAAGTCCCCGATGATCCCGTACATCTCGTCGTCCACAAGCTGGCGCGTGATCCGAAAGCCCTTCGCCAGTTCGTGGTGCCCGATGTCCGTGCGGTATCCACTGTCGGCTCGGTCGTACTCGACCGTTCCCTCAAACTTCGGCACGAGGCCGAAGGCACCGACGTTGAGGTAATGCTCCTCGAACTTGGACGAGGATCGAATCCCGAACAGCCGCTCCATCATCGGTGACGGGCGACCCAACGCTGCGGTCGTGAAAAGCTCCCGCAGGTTAGGCTCCAGCAGATCGGGCCAGTTTGGTGCTTGCATCACCATGGGTCATCAGTCCTTTCTGCTAGGTCTGGTCGAGGTAGTGCTCGCCTTCAGCGACCTTGACCAGTGTGTCCTCGACAGCAGACGAGTCCTTGACGACAAAGAAGTCGCTATTGGAGACGCCTGTTACGCCTTGGGCACCGGTCGCGCCGCTGATGTCGAGGTTTACCCCCACCAATCGCGCGTTCGCGTCGTCTTGGTCAGCCAAGACGGCGTCGGGCCTCACGTATGAGTTCACCTTGGTGGTGCTGTCGGTTCCGCTGACGACGCCCGGTGATCCTGAGACATTGTCGTCAGGGTTCACGGCACCGTTCATCGGCCCGAGCATGGCGACGTCGTTAGTCGCCGCCAAGTCAACCTCACTCGACTCAAGGTTGAGCATGTCGCCAACCGTGAGCGTTTCGGTGTCCTTCATCGTGAATTCCCAGATGAGCGGGCGACTGCCGTTGAGGTTGAAGGCGTGGAGGAAACCAGCCATCTTCTAAACTCCCCCTACTGCATGTACCCGTTTTCTGGAGGCTGTTAGTTCTGGCTCGCTACCACCGCCGCCTGTGCCGCCACCGCTGCGTCCGCTGCCACCTTGGCGGCTGCGGCTACTGCGACTGCATTCTGATTGCGCTCGCCGACACGGTCGATGACCTGTTGGATGTAGATCTCGTTGCTCGGCGTATTCGGCACGGCTTGGGCCGCCTGTGCGATGGCCACGGGGTTGGTGATGCCGAGCTTCTTGCCCATGTCGAGCACGGCCGGGTCGACGCTGCCGTCGCCTGCGCCCTGCCCGCGTGAGCCGCCGTCGGCACCTGTCCCACCGCCACCGTTCTGCACTGCTTTGCCCACAATCCACGGCTTGCTAGCGATCATCGCTGTCACAGCCTCATCCGCCCCGGTCACCTTCCCGGCCTCGATGGTCACTCCATCGAGATTGGTCAGGGCCACGGCGTCACTGAGTCGGTCAGCCGGGATGCTCTTGGCGAGCGCGGCGGTCGCGAGCGCAGATGCGATCTGCGTCCCTTCCAGAGCGGTGGCGGCCGTCTTGGCGTCGGCTTCGAGAGCCGTCACCTTGTCATTCGCCTTTTCGAGGTCGGTCTTGTCGGCCTCGTTACGCTCCTGCGTCGCCTTGGCGGCTGCGGTCATGTCGGCAACCGAGTCGAACCCCGCATCCTTGGCCGCCTTGGCCAAAGCTGCGGTGCCTCCCCGAGTTGCACGATCCGCGAAGGCGTCATCAAGCGCCTTCTGGGTCATCGTGACTTTCGCGTCACCGCCGTCGTCGGACTCGCCGCCCTTGCCACCGTCGCCGCCGTTGTTGGCGTTGCCGCCACCCCCGCCGCCTTCGTTGCCTCCCGAGCCACCTTCACCGCCTTCGCCCCCGGCGTTTCCGCCTTTGTCGTCGTCGGCCATGTGCAGCCCGCGTGTCAGCCAGTCCGTCGCCTTGAATCGTCCCATGCTGTCCCTGCTCCCCACGGATCACCGCTCCGCGTTGGCGTGTCCCGTGCTTTGACCGCAGCCGGGTGTGCGTTGCGCATGAAGGTGCCGTCGCTACCGGCGGGATCAACCCCCACCCCGATCGAGGGGTTGCGCCGTTGCGCGGTTAGGGCTAGGCTCTCCGGGCAGATGGAGGGAGTACCGAGATGGCAACACGGACAGAGATCGGTGAACGGTTCGGCCTCATAGGCAGTCGGCGGCCGATGGCGGGGCGAGCAGCCTTCAGTCAATGCCGTCGCTGTGGTAGCTACGTGCGGGGACTCAAGCCGATGTCGCGGCACATGGAACACTGCCAGACCCCCGATGAGGACACGACATGACTGACATGCCGCAGCCAGACCTTGAGGTGGCGATCGACCGCCACCCTGTCGAATCGTCGAACATCGCCAGCGTCGGCTACCACCAGCCGACCGGCACGCTGGAGGTGGAGTTCACCAGCGGCGCGGTCTATCGCTACGGCGGCGTGCCCGCCGCGACGGCGTGGCCACTGCTGCCAGACCTGTCGATGGGGGGCTACTTCAGTTCGGCCATCAAGGGCGGCGGGTTCAAGCACGAACGGATAGATCGATGACCGCCACGGAGCGCCGCTACGAGCTAGACCGCATGGAGGACGAGGTCGAGGCGCTGTGGGCGACCGGGCGCGACGTGGAGGCCCGTCGCCTGCTGGCGCGGTGGGTCAGGCTGGGAGGGCAGCGATGACCACCTTCACCCCCGGCGGGCGCTACTGGCGCGAGCTGTCGTACCAATTCACGCATCCCTTGCTCACGCGCACCATCGAGAGCACTGGCGATGTCGGGCCAGAGAGCGTTGCCCTGCTCGCCGAGCAGTTCAAGAGTCCCGAGACGCGCCGAATGATCATGGAGGCGCGGCAGGCCGACTGGCTGGCACAGCAGAATGAGCGACCGCCCGTCGCGGGATCGCAACTACGTTTGCCATTCGACCGGATGTATTTAGAGTTCACAGAGCCACTGTCACCGCGAATCACTCAGCCCGGATACAACGATGAGCAGTTGCTCGCGTTGATGCTCCTAGACGAACAGTCTGAAATGGACGTCGCCCAAAGGCCGGATGCCCCCACCCTTGCCACCATCAAGGTGGCTTCCGTGGCAGCGTTCTATCGAAGTGGTGATCGCAAGTCGATCGCAAGTCGATCATTCACACTTGACCTCAGCGAAGGGTACGGCATCGCTACTTTCAAAGCGGCACTCGATCCGGCATTCGGCGAAGTGAGTCGTTGGCCAGAACCTGTGGACACGGGTAAAGCCTTCTTCGCTCGTTCAATTGGGAACGGCCAAGGAGACTGGGAGCTATGGGTTGATGATATGGCTCGCTTCGTCGCGTGGTGCATCGCGTTTATGACGGCGCGCGGGGTGGTGATCGTCGATATGCCCCTGACCCGCCAGCAACGGCGCGCACAGGAACGAGCCACGCACCGCCCGGCCCCGTGGCACATCGTCACGGTGGAGCCGGTGCGGGTGACCCGAGGGCCGGAGGGCGAGGGGGGAGGCACGACGCACAGCTACCGTTACGACGTGCGCGGGCACCTGCGCCTCGGCCGCCACAAGCTGGGGGACGGCACCTACCGCGAAGGCGTTGAATGGGTGCGCCCGCACCAGCGCGGGCTCGCGAATAGCATCTACATCCCGAGCACGCATACGCTGGAGCGCAAACACGGCCCCGACGCCTAGTCCTGCGAGCGGGCCAGTTCGCTGTTGATCACGATGTCCTCGGCCTCGGTGGTCATGGCGTCGTCCGGCAGGTCGATCGCGAGCGCCTTGGCCCGTGCCCAGATGTCGATGCGCCGCTCGATATTGGGCGCGTTCATGTTCTTCTGGAAGGGCACCCCGGCGTCCTCGGCCCGCTTGCGCGCGATCTCGATCGCGTTGAGCAGGCCGGTGCCTGCGTTCTCGTCAGTCGATTCGTCAGGGGCGGGGTCGGACTCTGGCTGCGGCACGGGATCGGGGTCTGGCTCTGGTGCCGGTGCCGGGTCGAACTCCAGCTCGCCGCCCTCGCCGGGGTACGACACCTCGTGCTCGTCCATCAGGGCGCTCAACTGCTCGTGGCGGGCGTCCTGCGGCAGGGCGATCCCCGCATCCCGCAGTACCACCGCCATCACCTTCACGTGGCGCACGCCTGCCAGTTCGTCGGCCTTCAGTCGCAGGCAGTCGCGGCACAGCGTGAACGTGCCCTGCGCGCGCCAGCCAGTGCTGTCGTTGACCATCTTGGTGAACGAGACGCACGACCGCAGCCGCTCGCAGCGGTTGCAGTCGGTCGCGGTCGGCTCGTTCTGGTTCGTCCTGATTGGCATGGTTCCTCCTTGTGGGGATGTGATCACCCGCCCGCACCATATACGCTCGGCGCGTCTGTTGCACCCTGCGCCGCATCGCGGCTATACTCGGCGGGCAGAGAAGGAGCACCACGATGACACAGACCAGAATCCTGATCACTGACCCGGCGACGGGTGACATCCAGAGCGCGTTCTACACATTCGATATTGCGAAGGACGCGCCGGTCGCGATCCGCATCGCCAAGATCGCCTCAGAGAACCCGACCTACTCGCTGTTTCGGCTGCCGGGCATGGTTCCGAACTACCGAGGAGTGCAACGATGACCAACGCAGGGCAGTTCGTTGTGCGGGGCGTGGACTACCGCCGCCGTGCCAACGCATCCGGGTACGATCAGGCAGAGACAATGTTCGCGGGGCGAGTGGGCGTTACCCGACGCGCCAACGCGAAGGTCGGCGTACGTTTCGGCGAGCACACGCGGACGAAAACGCACCACCGGCTCGCAGGCATGGCATTCCGAGAAGTCGAGTCGACCGGCATCAACCGATCAGTGCTGCACATCGCCACCGGATCAGCGGGGAAGATCGTTCACGCGACGGCGGCGGGGGTGAAGGAAGTCGTGCGCCGCATCCGCGACCGCGAGGCCGTCGTGCTCGACGAGTTGGACATCGACATCGCCGACCTTGAGAACCGGCTGTCCCGTATGCGGCAGCGCCGACGCGATGCGTTGCGCGACGCCTTCAACAGAGGCCACGTCGTGCGGCTCGCCGAAGTGGTAGCCGTTGCCGAGGAAGGGGCCGCGCGATGATGGCCGATGCGGCGAAATGGCCGGACAACGAAGACAGTGTTTGCGTATGCGGGCACTGGTGGCGGCGGCACGGTGCTCCGAACGAAGATCGCGACGTGAGCGAGTCCGAGGGCTGCAAGCTACGGTCGTGCCCATGCGAGGTCTTCACGCTCGGCGACAATTCGATCGAGGCGATCGCCATGCTGACTGAGATCGAGGGGCGTGGCGCTCTCCTGCATGGTGTCGACGATTGCGCTTGCGCATACTGCAATCACCTGTCGTACGAGGCCGCCGATCCGCTGACGCCCGAGCTACCGGGGCTGGACTACAGCGGGTCGTAGAACTCGTCGAGGTCGGGTAGCTCCGGCAGGTGGTCGCCAGCCAGCGCCTTCAGGGCGCTGTTCTGGTGCGTGCTCGGGCCGAACGCCGGGTGCGTCGACCGCCCCACCAGCCCCGCCTCCGGCACCGCGCCCGACTTCCACGCCTTGAACAGCCGGTCGTTGCCGATGATCGCCTTCTGCCGCGACGCCGGTAGCCCCCTGAACACCTCGCGCCCGGCCGGGGGGCGCGGCTCCGGGTCGAGCGGCAGGCCCAGTTCGCGAGGGTTGACCAGCTCGGGCACGAGGTAGCCCCGGCCCTGCACGTGTTCGTCCATGGCGGTGTCGGTGCGATAGAGCGTGCCGTCCATGTACCAGCAGGCGACGCAGGTGCGGTCATCCAGCGCCTCCATGCGCCTGAAGCCCCGCACGAGGCGGTCGTTGGCGGCCCATTGCGCCCTGCTGGCCTCCCTGTAGGCCCTGAGCGTCTCCGTACGGGCCACGCGCAACGCCTGCGCCTGTCCGCCTAGCATGTCGGCGCGCAGCCGCCTAGCGGTGACACGGGGGTTCTGGAGCAACCCCGAGGTCAGCGTATCGGTGACTCGGCCTAGCGTGCCCGGCACCACTTGGCGGCTGAGGTAATTGCTGAGGCTGCTGCCGTCACGCATGGTGCCAACGAAGGTTTCCAATGCTTTCTGATCGACCACGGCCCACTGAACCCCCAGCGCCTCAAGATCGGCGACCACAAGCCCGCCCGGAAGTTGGCCACTCACCAACTGGCGCGCTTCAGTCAGCGCGCGGTCGATGTTCGTGCGCTGCGTGGCCTCGATCAGTCCAGTGACGCTGTCGGTATAGCTCGCCAGTTGCGTGCGGATTTGCGCGACCGCAGCACGATATTGCCCCATGCGCACAACGCTGCCGGGGGTCTGAGCGATGCCTTGGGCGGCACGCCGAGCGATCAGATTTGACAGCCGCACGATGTCCTGCTCGACAGCGGCCATGACAGGCCGGTAACGCTGGATCATCTCCTTCAGCAGCGCGCGGTCACGGCCGAGCAGCGCGGCCCTGAAGCGTTCGGCGTCCTGTTGTACGAGCGGGCGGGTGACCATCTGGCTACCGGGGCTTCCGTGCCATCCGGTCGCGGTTATTCTGAATCGCGTACACCGAGTTGGCTTTCCGACACTCGGGGCGGCGGCAGCCTCTCGCATAACAGGCCCGCGTCCCGTGTCCTGTGTCCGAACGCCTTCTGCCCCCGTCTATCACTGGGCCGGGAACGTTCGGATACGGCATTGCCGCGCCGTCGCGACGGAGGAAAGCACGTCGTGCGCTCGCCGAGGTCGGATTCACGCTTCGCTCCAGACACCGCGCCGGAGGAACCCGTGCCAGTCCGAGTATTCGCCTTCCGGCTCCGTACCGTGAAAGAGGATCGAGGGAGTGACCGTGATCGTTCCGTCCTCGTGCTCCTCAACCTCGTGCTCAGGGATGCCGCCAGAGTGTCTGCCCGGCGGGCGCACCGTCCACGTGCCGTCGGCTTCCTGCCCGTAGTCACCCTCGGCGAGGCGAAGGTGCCCCTCGCTATCGACGACGACACGACGACCGTTCACCGCCATGCCCGCCCCCAGCCTCGGTTCTTGCCTTCGTAGGTGGCAGGCTCCACGCGCGGCGGCTCCAGCCAGCCACACGGCAGGCACCAGAGTTCCGGGCCGGGAACGTCATGCAGCAGCAGCACGCGGTTGCCGCAGCGCGGACAGGCCGACGGCGTGGCGCTAGTTGTTACCAAGGTGTCACCAACCCTGTTACCAATCGACGCGGTGTTCGCCGCGATGCCATCGCCAGCGGCGACATGAACGCGACGTCCAGACGTTGTTGCCATCTGGCCCTCGTATCTCTCTTTCGTAACACCACGGCGCGTCGAGGGCGACCCAGAGGAGGCGGACGATCGTGGCTACCATCGCTCGTTGCTGCACTGGTGCCCGTCCATCCGCTCGGCGTCGCGTTCGGCCAGTATCTCGGCGTCGCTGCCGGTGTGCAGCTTGCCCTGTTTCCCGCAGCGCGTGGACATGGCGCGCTGGCCAGTCTGGCCCGTGATGAAGTTGATCTCCACCTTGCGTGCCACCTGACATGTACCGCGCGACATAGGTGCGCCCGGCGCACCCTGCTCCATGAGGCGCACGGCCTCCTTTACCGGCCCCGTGTCGGGGAAAGCGTAGGGGTCGAATTGCCCCGGTGTCGGTACGAACTTCCCCACCGCTAGACCTCTCGCGACACCTTGGCGCGCGCGGCGGCCAGCGTCATGCCGTCCATCACCGCCCGGCCCACCGCGATGGCCGTGACCACCGCCTCGGAATCGGCGACGGTGCCCCCATCGGCCTCGCGGATCGCCTCGATCACATCGGCCTTGTACTTCTGGCGGCGGAACAGGTCGATGCCCCGGTTGAGGGCGTATGCTTTCAGCCGTTGCATCGAATCCTCGGGCGACCAGTCGACGGTCGGTGGGTCTGGCTGCTCGGCCGCGTCGAGGATACCAGTCAGCGCGTTGCTGACTGACTCGAACCGCTCTACCTGTTGCCTGTTACGCATTTTGGCCTCCTGCGGCGGCTGCCCCGCCCCCTGCACCTTCGCCCCGGTCGAACGCCCGAGCGAGCGCGTCGGCGATGTCGTTTGGCTCCTGCTCCAGTTCATCCATGATGCGGGTGATCTCCTCGTCGGTGTAGCCGTACTCGCGGAGTCGCTGGCGGTTGCTGATGCCCTGCTTCTCGTTGATGGACTGCACCCGCTCCAGTTCACTCGGGCTGGTCTCGGCGTCCTCCCATTCGGTCGTAAAGCCGGTGTCGGGCAGCGTGAGTGCAACTCCGTTGGCGTTGGCGATCCGCACCGCCAGCCCCATCACGTCCTCCCACGCGTTGCCGAACACCGTCTGGCGGTCTTGCACCCGTCGCACGAACGGTGCCTCGGCGGTCTTGAGCGCTTCACCACTTGGCGCATCGCCCGTGATCCTGAACAGATGCTGGGGCGACTTGGAGAGCGTCGCCACGGTGGCTGCGAGATGCTCCATCCATGCGATGATCCCGGTCGGGTCGGCCGCGTCGAACTCACCGAACTTCGCGTCCTTCGAGCCAGCGTGCAGGAGGGTGCCGGGGTTCGACGCCACGTCGCCGACCGGGGTGTCATCCAACCCGGTGACCCACCGCTGCGGCCAGCCCTGTGCGTCCATCACGCGCAGGCCGTCCACCAGCGCCTTGTTGACCGAATCTTGGATGGGGATCACGTCCAGCAGGTCGCTGCGGCCGTAGCTGGCTCCGCGCGGGTTGTTACGGAAGTGCGCGACCGGGATGCCGAGCGGGTCGCCCGCCGCGTCGAGCCATGGGATCGGCCACACGCCTCCCAGCGTATCGACGAACCGCTGCCACGCGCCGCCCCCCGTGCCAGTAGACATGTACTTCTCGATACGATTCTCGTAGTAGAGGTTCAGCCGCGTCAATTGCTTCGCGTGTTGCGTCACGTCCATCGACGTGGTGATCCACTTCTTGACCGCGAGCACGGGTTGCAGGTAGTCGGCGTCGTCGTACCAGACGCGCACCATCTCAGGCGGGTTGAAGTTCAGCGTGATTGCCTTGAGGGTCTCATCCCACTCGCCGATCACGTAGGCGTCACCGAGCGCCATCGCCGTGCCGTATACATCCTTCTGCATAGCGTCCACGCGGTTGATGGCCCACGTGTCGTTGGCGAACTGCGCTACGGGGCCGACCTCGTCAGGCTCGGCGTCCTCGGCAACAGCCTCGCCCGGCACTGTGAACGCAGACACATCGAGCCGGTCGGTAGCGGCACTGACGACCACGCCCATGAAGTTGTCCGAGAATTCGGTGGCGGTGATCCCGTTGAGGGTGAGGAACTGGCGCAGGCGCACAGTCAGTTTGACGGGGTGCTGGCCGTCCCAGTATTCGCGCAGCTTCTTGTAGTCACGGGCGGCCGAGTCGATCTGCATGACGAGGTCGTTGAGCAGGACGGGGTCGGCAGCCTGATCCGCGTCTAAGCTGGCAGCGTTCCTTGTGAAGATGTCCCGCAGAACCACTGGCCAGCCCCCTCAATTTGCGCTTCGTCAGGGCCGTCGCCTCCTGACGAGGTCTGGGTTGGGTGCGGTGCCAGTGTCACGGTCGATGTACCGCTCGTCAACCACCCCCTTCGAGGTGGCCTCCTCGAACTCGTCATAGACGCCCCACTTGCGCAGACCGTCCCAGAGTTCCTTCACGATGTGCATCGCTCCAACGAAGGCGTCCACCTGATCGTCATGCACGTCGGCAGGGAACCGGCCTAGCTGCTGAAGGAAGGCTCCCAGCCACGGCGCACCGTCGCGGGGCAGCTTGACCCGACCATCAGCCAGCTTCGGTACGATTACCTGCGCACGCGCGACCTTGTCGCCGCCTTCAACCGGATCCCATAGCTCGACCGAGTGCGAGGTTTCCTTACGGATCAATTGGGCTAGCGACGGGCCAGACGCCTTGTTCTCAACCGCCATGTGCGTCGGCGTCCAGATCAGCGCCTGCGCCTTGGCCGCTTTGAGCAGAGCTGGCATCTCGTGCCGCTTGTTGTAAACGTCCAGCACGTACACCGTGTCGCCGGTCACTCCCAGCGTCACGCAGGCGTTGTAGTCCGAGGTGGTCTTCTCTTTGAAGGCCGTGTCCCAGAACTGGATGATGTAGAGGAATCGCTTGCCGCCCAGCCGCTCTGGCGGCAACTCGTCGTCGGTGTAGTAGCCCCAGTATTCGGGCTTGAAGATGGCGTCCTCGTCGATGGTCGGGCGCTGCTGCGCCAGCGCGCCCCAGTCCTTCGGCCCCATGTCCGTTTCGAGGTCATCGTAGAACTCCTCGGCGGCCTCCCAGTCGATCTCCAGCGTGATCGGGTCGAGGTGACGCTCCGGCCAGATCACCTGCCCTTCCTCACGCCCCAGCGGGTCGTCCGGCTCGATGGCGCGGGCCGGTATCTCGACCACCCGCCATTTGGCCGTGTCGCGCTTCGTCTCGCGGTCGTCGCCCTCCAGCATCCGTCCGGCGAGGTCGTCATAGTGCCAGCGGGTCATCACGAGGATCACCACGCCGTCGGGCTGCATGCGGGTGCGGGCCGTGGACTTCCACCAGTCCCATGCACGATCGCGGTAGGTCGGCGACTCGGCCTGTTCACGGTTGGCCACGGGGTCGTCGATGGCCATCACGTGCGCCGGGCGGCCGGTCAGGCCACCACCGATGCCGACAGCGTAGAAGCCGCCCCGATGCCCGGCGATCTCCCATTCAGTGACCGACCGGCTGTCCATCGACAGCGACACGTTGTACATCTTCTGGTACTCGACCGAGCGCACGATGTTGCGGGCGGCGCGGCTGTGCTTCCGTGCCAGCCCCTCGGCGTAGGAGGCGGCGACCCAGTAGTGGTCGGGGTTGCGGCCGAGGTAGTCGGCAGGGGCCGTGACGCTGATCAGTTCGCTCTTGCCGTGCTGCGGAGGCACGAACACCATCAGCCACTGGCGCTGTTCGAGCGCGTCCTCGATCTCCTTGGCGATGAGACGGTGCAGGGCGTCGGCACGGTATGCGGGGTTGAACCGCTGGGCGAGGTCGATCAGGCCGCTGGGACGCTCCAGCGTGACGCCCATGTCTGCGGCGCGGCGCTCGGCGGCCTCCAGTTCGGTGGCCGTCTGCTCATGCGCCTCGCGGATGGCGCGGTCAAAGTTGGTCTCGTTGAGCCGGTCGAGGGGGCGCTGGACGATGCGGGGCATCGACTATTGGCGTGGCGCTCGGCTGTTGCGGCGTAGCTTTCTCTGCTCTGCCCGTCGTTCGGCCCGATTGGATGGCCGCATGCCGACTGTCACAGCGGCCGCGACTTCCTCGCCCACCACCACCAGCCCTTCGGCCCGCGCCTTACGTTCCGCTGCCGCTCGATCTTCGTCGGTCAGGACGGGCCGCCCGAGCAGATGCTCCAGCGGCGTGACTTGGCCAGTGTCTGGGTTCATGTAGCCCTCATCCCCATCTCGCGCGCGCCGCGCGTGTCCAGTTCGCCCTCGGTCGCCATCAGCACGATCGTACCTTCCCGTACGAGCCAGCGCATGTCGAACACGAGCGACTCGGCCCGGCTCCATGCGTCCTTGCCCTCGTCGGAACTGATCTGGTCGGGCTTCTTGCGTTCGTCGATGATACGCTCCACGCCGCGCCGCATCAGGTAGCGCCCGACACGCCCCGTCCCGGACAGGTGCAGCAGCGGGTGCTCCATCACCAAGTCCTCGTGGGCGGCGATGCCGACCATCACCGGAGGACGACCCCAGAGCCAGAAGAACCTGTGCTCGCCCGTGTCGCGCTTGTTCATTAGGTCGAGGTCGGGCGCGGCGGCGGCGGCCTCCTCCAGCAGGCCGAGCACCACCCGCATGAACACGGGATCGTCGCCGGGGTTGGCCGGTCGCGGAATCATGCTGACGCCTTTCGAAGCCGATAGAGCGCATAATCAGCGCTACCGACAGTGAACGCGAGAGGCCAGAAGTGACGAGCGGCGACTGCATCGACGGGCTGGTCGTCAACGTAGATATCCCGCTCCGTCGGCCGCGTGAAGTCTTTCGCTATCGCCATGTGATCGATGTGCGGTAGCAGGCGCTGTCCCCAATCGTATGCGTACTCCTTGCCGCCGCCCGACCAGACCACCCAGCGCAATGGTTCCATGGTAGAGACGAGCGCCAGGCGTTCGATCTCGTACAATAGTCGGTAGTTCCCGATCCACCGCTGCGCGCCGCCGCCATATGGGTTCTGCCCGTCGAGCGGCTGGCCATCCTCATCGAGCCACCGCACGAGCGTGTCGTCGCAGTCGAGGTAGATAGTCTGCGTCATGCTGCCCTCCCATCGGCGGCGCGCACGATGTCGACCGCCTCGTATACCTCGGCCATGTCGTGACCGAATCGCGCGGCATGGAGTTCCGCCCACCCCTCGACCTTGTACACGTGGACGCCCCTGTCGGCCAGCCCAGCGCGCGCCCGACGAGTCGCGAGTCTCAGGTCTTGCACACAGAACAGTATCTCGCCGTTCGCCCCGGCCGACCACTCCTCGAACGGTGTGCGGCGGCGCTTAGTCATATCGGAGTGCCACCGCGTACAGCGGATGTTGCCAGCACGCCTTCTCGCCGGGCTTGAGCAGGCGACTACAGCGCGGGTGATTGCCTGGACGCCCTCGGGCGAGCGGCGCGCCGCAGAAGCGGAGCAGTTTTAATGTCATGCCGTCTCTCGTTCAGCCAACAGGATCAGCGCCACATCCTTATCGCAGACAGCGATCGGAATCCAACGATCAAGCGCGATTTCAGTGAGCATCCATTTGACTGCTTCGGCCTCGCAACCTTCTACGAGACATCGCAGTGGCTGATCGTCATCGGGATCAGCGGCATCGGCTACCACGGAGGTCGGTGCGCGTTCCCAGTCGCTCATAGCATCCTCGGTTGCGGTTCGCCCGCCGTCGCCGCCTGCACGTCCTCGGGATCGGCCAGCATGTGCCGGTGCTCGATGCGGTCGATAGAGATGTCGAGGTAGTCGGCGTCGAGGTCGATGCCGATGTACTCGCCGTGCAGGTCGAGCGTGGCCATGCCGGTGGAGCCGGAGCCGTTGAATGGGTCGAGGATCACGCCGTCGAGCGGTAGCACCAACGACACGAGCCAGCGCATGAGGTCGACGGGCTTCACCGTAGGGTGAACGTTGCGGCGGGCACCACCGCGCCCGGCACCCGCGCGTGGCGACTCACTGCCCGCCGTGCCGGGTGGGGTGGCCTCGTTGATCACCTGCGCCTCGTGCCCATCCAGCCCGGCCTCGCGTTCGGCGCGGCTGGTCTTGGCGGTGTAGAAGAATCGCGAGGGGCCGCCGCTGTCACCATAACCCGGAACAGGTTCCAGCTCACCGACGCCAGTGCTGAATGGCGAGCGATCGACGCGGCGGGTGCCGCTAGTCGCTGAAGTGAAGTCGGTCTGCTCGTCCAGCAATGCGGCGGCCTCCTCGTCCATCACGATGTTGGCGGGCCAGCGGCCCCGCGTGCCATCGTAGTAGAACTCACCAGCAAGGCCGCTCTGTTCAGCATTCAGCACCGCGCCGCCCGGCCCTTTGTGGTGAATGCCTGTACCCGAGACCTTGCCCTCGATCCGCCCCGCGTCGATGTTCAGCCCCCCGGTGCCGTAGGCGGCGACATTGGCCGCCACGGTGCCCGCCAGAGGCACGCGAGCGACCACGACGGGCTCATAGGCGGGTTTTAGCGCCGTACCCCACCCGTCGTACCGGATCGCCAATTCCGTGACAGGCGTGCCCGCGCTGATTACTGTCTGCGTTGGCTGCAGCACAGCGTTGTCCGCCGGGCCGGACACATCGCGGTCAGGGCGCACCACGCCAGCCGCATCGTCGAGCGCCTTGCTCACGTCGAGCGACTTCGGGAAGCCGCTGCCGTACATCCACATCACACAGTCGCGTAGCTCGAAGCCAGCATCCTCGATGCCAGACGCCAGCCGGTGGTAGGTGCGTGGCCCACCGAACGCGAGCAAATGGCCGCCCGGCTTCAACACACGTCGAGCCTCTCGTGCCCACATGGACGTCCAGTTCTGGAAGGCCACCATCGACGGCGGCGCGGCGTCGGGGTCTACCGGCTCGGTCACCCACTCGGCATCGTCGCCGCAGGCATGGTCGTTGCGGAAAGCGTCACGCTTGTTACACGTCCTGCAGCGTGATGTAGTCGGCCGCTGGCCGCCGTAGCTCACCCGCGCCCCGCCGATCCTCGGCAGGTCACTGAGGCCCGACCCGGCCCCGCCACTGCGCTCGCCCGACCAGCGTTCAGTGCGCTCAGTTGTCCTGAACTTGTCCCAGCCCTTGCCCATGAACTCAAGGCCGTAGGGCGGGTCGCAGACGATCGCGTCGACGCTGGCCTCGGGCATGGCGGCCATCACCTCGATGCAGTCGCCGAGGTACAGCGTGACGCCGGGTGCCTCGTGGTACGGCTTCACGTGAGCAGCTCACCCTGCAACAGCTTGCCGTCGAGGATCACCGTGGGCAGCGGGTAGTCCCAGTAACCATCATCGCCCTGCTCAGGTTCGGGGTACTCCACCGTCAGCACGTGTGCCTCGTGGTCGTGGATCATCCTTCTCACGTCGCCGGGGTCGGCCATGCGCACCAGCAGCGCGTCTATGTGCGGCGACAGCGTGTACGGGCACTCAGCCGCGTGCGCCTGTCGGAACTGGTTGATCACGTCCTCGGCGGTGCCGTACTCCACCGTGGACTCGAACTCGGCCCCGCAGCGGCAGCGCCAGCGTCGTGTGTCGCTCACCGTGCCGCCCGTTCCCGCTTGTCGATGGCGGCCCGCATCTTGCCCACCAGCAGGTGGCCGTGCTTGTTGCAGAACTGGCCGCACCCCTTGTCGTGCGCGTCCCGTACCGTGCCCTGCGGCAGCGCCGTGCAGGTGCGGTCGGCGCACTGCTCGGGGTCACCGTCAGGCTGGAAGTAGGGGCGCACCCCAGCGTCAGGACTGCTCATGTCGTTGCCTCCGGCCATGCCTGCGCGTTCAGGGGTGACGGTAGCGCGATCCCCGGCCGTGCGCCAGCGTCCTGTTTGCCGAAGTACGCGATGCCAGCCCGGTCGCACTGGCGCTGAATGTACGCAGCCCACTCGTGCTCCATCGGTCGCCAGCCGGGGCCGCTCTCGCCACCGACGATCACCCAGTCGAGGGTATGTAGCGCATCCGGCTGCCACCCCATCCACATCTCTGCGTTTACCGGCCCCAGCAGCGGCTCGGCGCTGATGAAGCGCACCGCCGCAGGGGTGTCGAGCAGCACCGGAATGCGCTCGTCGGCCGCTGCCTGATCCTCGACGGAGACGCCGAGCCAGACGTTGCTCGTGTAGCCGGAGCGTGGGATCAGGTAGTCGCGCGTCCACTGGCGCATCCGCTCAGGCCGCTTCGTCAGCACTTGGAACGTGTGCTCCATCGCCTCGCGCATCACCGAGAAGACGCGATCGATTTGCTCGTCAGTGACCCACTCACCGAACAGGTCGGTCATCGAGCAGACGAACGCACGGCGCGGCTTCTTCCATCGGAACGGCTGCGTGAGCGTCTGGTCGTCGATGTATGTGTCAACCCCATCGAGTGCCCGAACCGTGTAGTCGAGGCCGGTGCCACGGCCCCAGCGACGCTCGCGGTTCTGTTTGGCGGCGTAGCAGTTCTTGCAGCCACCGGAGACGCGAACGCAGGCCCACCCCACGCTCTGGCTCAGGCCCTTATTCCGGGCGCGCAGCGGGTTCCACGTCTCGTCAGTCCACGCGATGTTCGTCATGCCGGTCGCTCCCATCGCTCCGCGAGTTCTTCGGGGCTGGATGCCTGTCCCGGCGTCGGTTGACCGACCACCTCGACGCGGTACTGACGACCTTCGTAGTCGTACCAGAGATCGCCATGCTGGGGGCACCAGACAACGCCCCCGTCGTCGCAGATGCACGCCATCTTGTGCTCGTGCTCAATCCACTCGGCGATCAGGTCATCGAGTGCCGTGCTCTCCCGGTACTCGTCCTCGACCACGTCGCCGGATGCGATGCCGTTGTGCGTCACCCGCACCGCGTATGGCCCGCTCTGCCGCGAGAAGACCGACACCTCCACCGTGCAGCCACGCAGGTCACAGTCGATCCCCTCCTTCCACGGCTGGCCGTTCCAGCCAAAGAGCCGCACGCGGTACTCGCGTGCCCAGTTCGTCATGCGTCCTCCTTGTCGGCCAGCCACTTGCGCGCCTTGCCGGTGAGTACCCTAGCACGATCCATCGACCGATGCGGGCTGCGCCAGTTGACGTTGATCGCGCGGCGCAGCTTGCGCGGCAACGCGGCCCAGTGGCCGGGGCACATCAGGTAGTCGCGCACGACCTGCGCCTCGCACCCGTCGGTGGCGCACTCGTGCAGCTTGGTCTGGGTCGTCATGGCGTCCACTCGCTGATCTCTCCTGACGGCACGCCGGGGGCTGGGAGCGGCCCGTGGACGCGCTGCACGCTGTCCAGCATGCCCACGGCCGTCGCCACGTACTTGGCCAGCGCCTGCCGCCCCATGGAATTCTCCAGCCCGAGCAACTGCGCGCGGTGCAGGTACTGGTTCAACCGCCACGACCAGTCGTCCTCACCGGCTCGGGTCGTCGCGTCGATCTCGTCCAGCGTGAACTTCGTCATCTGGTAGCCCCACTCGGCCTCCAGCCACTCGGCTACCGTGCCGCTCATCGCTGCATCGTCTCCACGAAGTCCTCCCATTCGTACACGGTGATGCGTTGCGGCACCTTCTCGGCAACTGCGATCAGGTCGTCAGCACCGCCGTCTGGGCCGTCGCGGAACAGCACGATGGCGCTCGGGTTGCCGACCAGCACCATGCGCTGGTTACGGCGGGTGTCGGCGTCCTCCGGGTACTTCGGCCACTCGGCGCGGTGCAGTTCCATGGTCGGGCGCTTGGTGGCCTTCAGCGTCATCACGTAGAACTCAGCCATGGAGCCGAGGCCGCGTGCGCCGTCGTAGACGACGGTGTCGTGCCGGGTGAGCACGTCGAACACCTTGCGGATGGGCGGCCAGCGGTTCCAGCCGGGCTCGCCGTGCAACAGGACGATCACAACCATCGCTCCCCGGGATGACGCGCCAGCCACGCGGCGGACTTCTCATGATCACGCGCTTGGCCCAGTTCCGCGATCTCGTGGAAATCGAAGCCGAGCACATCCGACAGCCTGCGGTTGATGACCAAGAGGTCTCCCATCTCGGTCATCAGGTGCTCGGCGTAGCCTTCCCACCCGTCTCGGGAGCAAATGTGCCGCAGGCAATCGGCGATCCCGCTGGTCTGGCGCTCCATCAGCAAGTGCAGTAGGAGGGCGTCCCACTGCTGTTGGTTGGTCGGTGGTGCTGGTCTCATCGCGACGCGCTCATCCAGTGCGCAGCGCCGTAGGTGGGCCGCTGCCGTTGCCGCACGTTGACGATCCGCCAGCGCCCGCCCTCGCAGCGCCAGCGCCAGAACGGCGTCGTGATCGTCGTCATCATCGGGCCAGTTCGTAGATGCGGCTGATCTCTCGCTGTTGCATCTCGCGCAGCGTGGGCGTCACTGGCCCGTCGGCCGCCATACACCGCTGGTCGACGGCCTCGATGATCTCGGCGATCTCGGCCAACCGTTGCGTCTCGGTCATATCGTGCTTGCGCTTCGCCATCAGTCCTCCTTCAGCGCATCGTCGGCAGCGTGCCATGCCGCCAGAATCTCCCGCTGCGCGGCGGGCTGTGCGTCCATCACATGGATGCGGTCGAGGTGTGCTTTGACTCGCACCAGCGCCTTCCGGTATCGCTCCTCAGCCATCAGCCACCCCCTCGAATCAGAGCAAGGGCCTCTATCGTCAGCGTCGGGCATCCGTGGTACTCACGGTGCAGGCAACAGAGGTGCGAATCGCCCGTGTTGCGGCTGCCGCTCAAGGTCGCACCGCGATGCTGGTACTCGCCCGGCTCCCAGCACTTCAGCGTCGGGCAGGCCACATCGCGCGCCCGGTACTGTTCGCCGTCGACCGTGACTTCAACCATCGTCGCCTCGCCTGATCGCGTCGGCCGCCTCGGTCGGGTAGAGGATGTCCTGCGCGTTGCCTTCCCACTGCCGCGTGCCCTCCGCGTAGACCAGCCCGTCGTTCTTCAACTCACTCAACCGTCGCCACACCTTCTGGTGGCCGAGGCCCGTACTTTCGCCGACCTGCCCCGCCGTCTGGCCGGGATGCGATCTGAGTTGGAGCAGGCACTGCTGGCGGATGCTGTACCGGCCTCGCCGGTTGACGCGCGCGGCGACATGGCTCGTGGCAGGGTCGGTGGTGCGGGCCAGCGGGTGCGGTTCGTTCGCCTCCTCGTATCCTGCGCGTCGCTTGCGGCTCGTCTTGCACGCGACGCACATGCCGGTGATGTTCGGGAGCGTCGGCTCAGTGCAGACGGAGCAGGCGACGTTGCCTGCGGGCAGGGCGGTCACCGCCGGGCCGCCAGCCACGCAAAGAACCCTGTGGCGGCGGTGCCGATGGCACCCCATAGCACTAGCGACAGCGCCCACGTCACTTCGCCGGTCATCGTTGCCACCCTTCAGAGGCCCGCTGCGCGTCCAGCGCGACGGCCTCCATACGGTCGACGACGGCACCGGCCGCCGTCAATGTCTCGCGCATCGCCGCCGCCAGCCTGATGGTCGACGTGGCCAAGTCGGCTAGTTCCTCGTACCGGGTAGTGATGCCCTCGTTGTCGTTGAGCGCCTTGCGGAGGGCGGCCACTGTGTAGATCGTCTCGGCGTCGCGGTTCCTGATGCGGTCAACGATGGTGCGCCTTCCGTTGGCGATCGTGCTGTGGTTGCGGCCGAACAGCTTACCGACGTCAGCGAGGAACCAGCCGAGGTCAACGGTCAGTAAGTAGTACATGATCATGCGCGGCTCCGTGAAGCGCCGAACGCGCCTGTCCCCGAGCAGTTCAGCCGTCGTCACATTACATTCAGCGGCTGCCGCCTCCAGCAGCGTATCGAACACCTCGCGTTGCGTGGCGGGTGCGGGTTGCGTCATGCGCCCTCCTCAACGATCGCGACAGCTTCCGCGATCACGTCCTGCCGCCGCCAGAGTGTACCCTCCGCGTCCAGCGCCGTGGCGTACTCGTCGAGCAGTTCGTCCATCACGGCACGGAGGTACAGTTCCTCCTCGGTGCCAGCGGTGGCCTGCGCCAACCGTTTGCCGCCCTCGTCGAGCAGGCGTCGGATGCGGCGGGCTTCGAGGTTGACTGCCGTACTCACGGTTGCTTGTCCTCGATGCGATGGCGCTTCGCTAGTTCGCGCAGGGAAGGCGCAAGCGAGCCACGCATCCGGCGCTGGTTGATCAGGTACAGTTCGGCCCTCAGCCGGGCGATGTGGCCCCGCGTCGGGTCGTTCACCACGACCGCTGCACCGTAGGGCGGGTACTTTCTGCGGCTTCGCTTCCCGGCTGCGCGCCTACTCATAGTGCGGCACCCCCACCGGCTGCGACCGGCCGCCGCGCAGGCGCACCCGGTACTGGAACTTGGAGTCAGGGGCGCTGGGCGTCGGGTAGCTCGTGGTGACGTACCAGCAGCCATCAGCGATGCTCCACTCGGCGACGGTGACCGGCGTGCCACCGTGCGCGACCGGGGGCGCGTCGTCGTAGTGCCACGCGGTCGGGTCGACGCTGCGCTTCATCGCAGCGCCTCGTCGTGCCCCGTCTGTCGCCAGTACGCCGCCGTCAACTGCCAGCGCCAGTTAGGCCCGCAGGTCAACCTGCCCCTGAGACGATTGATGCTCTGGCCGATGGCGTGGGGCGAGGTCGAATACTGCGCGGCGATGTCTCCATTCTTGCGTCCCTCGACTATCAACGCGAAAGCGATGTCCACCTCGTGCGGCGATGGCATTCTGCCCGTCACGAGGTACTTGCCGAGCACGCGCTGTAGGCGTTTCATTTCGGGCGTCATCGGGCCAGCAACGCGTAGAGCAGCCTGCGCCACCACTGTCGGCCCCACTGTCGGCCCCAGACCGGCACCAGCCACTCGTGGTGTGCCTCCCAACCGTAGATGAACCCCATCTCGAAGTCCGGCGTCGGGCGCACGGTTGAGATCCCGTGCTTGACGGCGTAGTGATCCCATGCCGTGTCGAGCGCCTTGGCTCGCTCGGCTCGCTCGGCTCGCTCAGTCATGGGATGTCCTCCTTTAGCGGGTCGCGGCGCAGAGGTACGCGGGGGCAGGTCGCCCCACCCCTGCGCCTGCGGCCCGGCGTCACCCTACCATCGGCAGCGGCCACGGGATCACGCAGCCCGCCGCTGTGTGAGCCTCGATCCAGTTGAGGCGCTCTACGCCAGTGGTCGTCGTCCACGACCCACAGGAGCAGCGCAGGCGCAGGCCCTCGGTCATACCTTCACCCACTCCCACCGTGCAGCGTTCTTGGGGTCGCGGCGACGTTCGAGCCAGCGTTTCGCATAGAGCCCGGTAACTGCCCGGTAGTATGGCGTGGCTTCCAGCCACGGCACATCCCGGCGAGTGAACCAGCCGTCTGGGAGCGCGGCCCAGCGTTCCCTCTGGTGGGCCGTGATGGGTAAGTGGCGCGTGGTCAGCGGCGGGTGGGGGCCGGGCGGCCCGTAGTCCCGGATGAAGCGGTCGCTGGTCACCGTACGTCGACGGCGGCGTCGAGCCTCCGAGCATCAATCACGAGCGCGGTCACGATACCGTCTAACACCACCACGAACGATTGCACCATAAGCGGGCCGTCCGTACTGAAATGCTCTAGCCGCAGATGTGCATCACCGTGCTCCATCGCGTCCGCAACTTTGCGGAACGTCTCTATGGCCCGCTCGGTCGCAGGATGTCCGTAGTTAGCCAACTTCGCCCTCCTCCGCTGCCGCCGCGATCTCCATGGCCCGGCGCACGATGGCTTCGGGCGGCACGTCGGTGCCGTGCTCTGCTGCCACGCGACGGGCGGCGGCGAGCATCTCCTCCTCGGTGCGCATCGGTGCCCCGCCGTACTTGCGCGGGTACAGCTTCTCCAGCAGCTTCATCGCTGCGCGCCAGTCCGGCTCCACGTCGAAGTCGCCGTCCTTGTCGGTATGGCCGACGGCAGCGGTCACGATGCTGGCCAGCAGCATGCCTTCGAGATACTCGCGGGCCTCGGTGATCTCTGCCGCGAACGCCGCATAGACCTTGGCCGGTCGGCGCGCGCCGTCGGTGCCCTCGCCGCGCCGGAACCATTCGTTGAGCGTGCTGATGTTGATACCCGTGTAGGAGGCGGCGCTAGCCATGCTGTGCCCGGCGCGGACGAGCGCCACGATGGCCTTGCGGCGGGGCGCTGTCAGCTTGGTGGGGCGGGTCATCAGATGACGTCGAGGGCAGCCTGAAGGGTCGGATACTCAGTGCCTGCATACCAGACGCGGCCGTCCGGGTAGGTGTAGATGTTCTCGCCTGTCCCAGTGCCTGCTTCACCATCCCAGCCGAGCGGGGGCTGCGGGTTGGTGACCGAGGCGTCTGGGATGGCGAGTTGCCCTTGCGCGACCTGCGGCTGGACGCCGCTGTCCCACCACTCGGCGACTTCATCCTCAACCCCAGCGCCGCCTACGGCCTTCAGTCCGAGTACAACGCCAGCGGCACCCGCCACGGTGAGCCCAGCGCGCTTCAGGAAGGTGCGCCTGCTAGTCATCGGCATCTCCTTCGGTCGGTGCGCGGATCACGTCGTCACACGCCGTGCACTGTAGCACAGCGACGGGTTGCACCTCGGCCTCCAGACAGGCCGGGCAGACGCCGTGGGGCGCGTTAGCATCCTTGGCTGTGAACAGGTTGCACTGCTCGCAACGGCGGCCGTCAGGGCCGATGCCGTAGGTGCCGCACGTACCGCACAGGTAGATCGGGCCGTCCTCCAGATCGCCCACGAAGGTGAGGGCCTCACATCCATCGCAGGCAAAGAACGTCGCACGGACGCGAACCCGCATCTCGTGCGGACAGGGCGGCGGGGGCGGGTTGGCGCGGCGTTCGGCGTCACGGCGAGCACGAGCCTCGGCCGATAGATCGCGGTCGCCCGGCTCCACCGGCACCGTGATCATGGTATCCAGCGGGGCCGCCAGCACTTGCTGACATGCCGACACTACCGCCTCCAGCCCCCGCCGCGTTAGATGCACCTGAGGGCCGCCGCCACGAGTGGCTAGCACCAGCGCGTAGACCGGCTGACCGTAGGCCGGGACGGTGCCGAACGCCTCGATGTATCCGCCGTGGCTGTCCACGTTGGGCGTCGTGTGCATGAGGCCGCCAAAACGATACGGCTTCCGCTCCTCGTCAGTCATCGGCACCGTTCAGTCCTCCAGCGGCCACTCGATCGTCGCAGTCGTGACGATGACCTCGTCCTGTAACCCGTAGGCCGCCGTCTCCAGCGTCACCGTCGCCGTGTCCGGTGCCTTCACCGCACGGCCGCGCCGCTGGATCGTCTCGATGGCGTCCTCCAAGTTGCCGAGGACTAGCCCTTCGATCTGCACCTGTACGGCGGCCTTATCCAGCCGCTTCTCATCACCCATGATCTCACCTCGCTCCACTTCGCGGCGGCTTCGCCCGCCATGCGTCCAACAACACTGCTCGCCGGGCGCTGGCCCGACCGTGCAGGGTGTCCAGAGATTCGATCCCTCACTCCATTCGACGGCGGCAGGGCATCCACCACCGCCCGTTCTGATCGCCCGCGCTATGCGGCTCTCTGGGCCGCTCGTCCACCGCTCGAACGTATGGCCATCGCGATAGAACCAGCCACCCGGCTCGCTGCGCGACTCCATCCAGTCCCAGCAGCGACGAGCGTGCGCCACCTGCGCCGCGGGTATGTCCCGCCACAGGCGCTTCGGCGGGCCGGGTCTAGTGCGAGTCGTCATCGCGGAACTCGTTACCGAGCACCTGCCAGAGCGCAATCACCGCGGCCCCCACGAAGAACAGCCCGAGCACAACTTCCTGCATCATGCCCTCCGCTTCGGGTGGTGCCGACACCTGTACGCTTTGCCGTACGGCACGTAGCCCTCACGGAGGCACCGCGTGTCAGCTTTGGTTGCTCCGACGCACTGACGCCACGCCATGCCCGCTGGAGCAGGATTCGGCTTGATGCCGGGGAGGCCGCGATCGAAGTTGCTCATCGTATGCGCCCCCCGTACCAGAGCTTGGCAGCGTGCTGGAGATCGTTATTCGACCAGCCAAAGGCATGGCTCCGCGCGTCCAAATGCTCCCACAGATCGTCGAGCGTTACGTCAACGCGAATAGCAGCACCGATGTCCACCACGGTGGGGAACAGCGACTCGAACAGATCACCGGGGTCGCCAGTGGCCCGTGTACGGACTGGACGGACGATGTCTCTATCAGAAGCAGGGCGATCACAGAACACGTAGACGCCGCCGTCAGCGGTGATGATGAGGTCGTGGTCGACCACCGCCTGCCCGAGCACGTCGCGCTTCGTCATCGTGAGCCTCCATCCCTGCCCGCGCAGCGTAACCGCCTAGCGGCGCGGCCGTCAACTACTCCAGCCCCAGTGCCGCCGAGCATTTCCGCCACGGTGAGAACGAGCCGCCCGCGTCGCGCCAGATCAGGTGCATCACGGTGAGGTTCTGCCACGCGTCGAACAGGTCGAACATAGCGGCATAGACGGCGTGCGCCAGCACGTTCACCTGCCCCAATCCCTTGGACGGGCCGTCGAATGGCAACAGGTCGATGTCGCCGACGGCCAGCCGGTCGCCGCCCGACTCGCACATCACCAGCCGGATCACGTCCGACCATGTTTCGCGTGGCCAGAACGTCCGCTGGAGCAGCGGCAGCAGCGCCTCGGCGTCGTAGTACCGGCGGGGCTCCTGCGCCTGCGCTAGCGCCGCTGTGCCTACCGCTGGCGGGGGCACCTGCGTAGGGGCCACCTCTGGCGGGGCACCCTCGCTAGGGGGCACCTGCGGCGGGGGTGTCGGCTCCGCGACGACGATCGTGCGGATCACCACGACTGGCGCGGGCGGGGTAGCCGTCAGCGCCTGCCCGCCGACGCTGGCCAGCCACAGGACGGCGGCGACGGCGACCAGCGCCACGGGGAGCAGGGCCGCGCGTCTCAAGCAATCACATCCTCGGGCTTCGGCACAATCGTGAAACCGTACTCTTCTATGATGATCATCGCGCAGCCCTCGGAGCAGGCCCCGAACGGCAGAGGATATATCGGTAGATCAATCGGAGTGATGTGGAGATGATCGACCCCGAACGTCGGCTCTGGACAGTCTCTATTCGAGCACATCGTACCGGGTACGCCACAATAAGCATCGCCTCCTTCGAGCCATGCCGTGCGGCTCACCGCTGTCCCCTCATGTCGTCGCCCTGCACGTCTACCCGCCTGAAGTCGAGCATCCGCGACGCCACCCGCCCCTCGACGTGTTGCGCGAACTCACTGCGCCCGAGGTTGGTAGTCACGATCGTGGGGCGGCCCTGCGAGTACCGCTCCTCGATCAGGGCCTCCAGCTCCGATACCGACCACCCGCTAGCCGTCTTCATCTCCTGCCCCCAGTCGTCGAGGGCGAGCACCGGCACCATGCCGAGCGCCTGCATCAGCATCTGGGCCGACTCCTCGTCGGAGCCGAACCGCGACTGCAACTCACGCATCAGCGCCCCGACGTTCCAGAGCACCGCGCGCCGCTCCGCTCGGCACGCGGCGACCACCATGATGCTAACGAGCATCGACTTGCCGACACCGTTGCCACCGAACATCAGCACGTGGTCGGGGGTGTCGTCGAGTTGCTTGATCCAGCGGTCGGCGAGGTCACGTGCGGCTGTCTTGCCCGGCAGCGGCTTGAAGTCGGCCAGCGTCAGGTCGAGCCAGTCTCCCTGCACACGGCAGGCATCGAGGTAGAGCGGCACGGATGACGAGGAGTTGCAGTCGGGGCACGGGATCGCCTCACTGACCAGTGTCGCGACTCCGAGCACGGCGACGCCCTCTGGCTGATGCGGCACCTTGACGAACTTCGCGTCCTCGCACGTTTCGCAGTCCCAGTCCGCCTCGCGCAGGGGGTGCAGCTTTGCGTAGTATTCGGCGTCATCGATCCGATCGTGGGTGAGCATCCCGCCGCTCGGCGGCTTGTCGATACCCCAATCCCGGTCTTTGAACGTCGCTGCAAAAGCTGCACCGAGTGGCACGTCAGAGCTGAGCGATGCGTCGGCCGGTGCTGGGGTCGAGGGGGTAGCCTTCGTCGTCTCGCCTGATGCCATCGCCATCTCGAGCGCCACCTGCCGATCCCATGCCTCGTCGCCCAGCACCTCGCGACTGAGACCGTTGGCTTCCATCGCCGTCTCGATCTCGCCACGGGTCAGCGCCACGCTTGCGGTCTGCGTAGACTCGTCCACAGATGACTCTGACGTAGGGCCATTCTCGTCCATCTGCTTCCTCCTTGATCTTCGCTACATCGTCAACGGTGATCGCCTCCGACCACTGTACGATCTCGGTGTCGGTGCGCGGCCCGATCGTCAGGCCAGATACTTCCTCGTAGAGCCGCGACAAGGCTACCCTGACTGGGTCGGCTTCGTCCCCATCGCGCGCGGTAGTAGTAGTAGATCGTATACGGGTCGGGACGGGGGGGGTGTGACTAACAGGATCGTCACGGCGTGACAGGCGGTGCTTTGCCTGCCGATCCCTATTTGATTTGCGGATCTTCTCGCGGTCGTCGTGCGAAGGTTGGTACACGAGATAATCATGTAGCGCCCAACCCTCGCGCATAGTTGGCGCAAATGTCACACCGTGACCGTCGGCGTGTTCGAGCAGTCCAGCCGCGATCAGTTCGCGGATGTGGCGGGGTGGATGCAGCCAGTCGGGCTGGAGCGCGCCGTCCGTCTCGAACCGACTGCACAGGGTGAGCAGTTCGATGTGGCGGCGGAACGCTCCAGCCGACAGCGCCGCGATCTTCGGGTGGTCGGGGTAGTTGTCGTCGAGCTTGATCCAGCTCAAGGTGAAGCGCCTTCCCGCTACGCCGGGACTCTATGACGGGGCACAGGTGAGGGCGTAGCCCCACCCGCACCCCAGCCGCGATCACGGTAGCGACAGGCGGCGCGGCGCGCAACCGTTGACGGTGCGCCGCGCTGCGGCTATGCTCCGGGAGCAGCGAAGGAGCCCGATTGTGACCAACAAGTACATTAGCCCTCTCCGCCCGCTCGACATCGGCTACGTGGCCAAGCACGCTGGGGTCGGCATCGACTGGGACAACACCGACATCGGCCCCGACTGGACGCGGGACAAGGTCTACGCATTCGACGCGCCCCTGTCTCCTGAGGTGGTTGCGAGCTTCCAGCTAGAGCCCGTGGTCGCATGACCGACTGCATCAGCAAGTACCACCCGAGGAAGTTCATGGCGGTCGCCGTGCTGAGATCAGTGCGCCGCACCGACGTGACCCGCGTCGCGGCTGAGGGGCCGCACTGCTACGACCACATCGTCAACGAGTTGCGCTACTGGCCCGAACGCTGGGACGTGACGCCGCTGGCCGCCAGCGACGAGGCGGCCGAGCAACAGGACGCGGCCCAGCAGGCGATCGAGCAGGCGCTGATCTACCGGGTCGCGTCCAACGAGCGGGAGGTGGCTTCCGTTGCGCCATACGAGTACACTGCCCCGAGCAACGACAACGGATCACCGAAGGAGGACACCATGGCAACCGAGACAACGACCAAGACGCGCGGCCCGCGCAGTGCGAAGTTCCCGGTGGGCACATCGCTCACCGCGACGCACAAGGGCAAGACCTTCAAGGCTGATGTGAAGGAGACGGCCGATGGCGGGCGCACCTTCGTCATCACCAAGGGTGGCCACGCCGAGGGCGGCGAGAAGGTGAAGGCTGGCGACGAGTTCACGTCGCCCAGCGGTGCCGGGAAGAAGATCACGGGGCACGCTGTCAATGGCTACGTGTTCTGGGCGGTCGACGGGGCCGACGACGGGGCCGACGAGAAGCAGGCTACCGAACCCACCCCGATCAGCGACGCGGCCAAGACCGAGGGCTAGGGCTCTCGCAGGGCGTTCGCGGCGGGGCTCCTGTCTCTGCGGATGTGGTTCCTTTCGGAAGCGAGCGGCCCGCTGAAGGCCCCCGGTTCGCCGGGGGCTTCTCAGTAACCCATGACCATCATCGCGATCGATCCTTCGCTGACCCGCACCGCGCTGGTGCGGAAGTCGGGCGACGACGTGACATGGGAGGTCTACATCACGCGGCCGAAATGGGGGCTGGCCAAGCGCCTGCGGACGCTCGCGGTGCGGGTGCGGCAAGCCGTGGTCGACACGCCCGACGTGTCGCTCGTCGTCATCGAGCAGCCGGGCTTCGTCTCACCGGGTCGGGCCAGCGGCACAGAGGCCACGCAGCGGGTGATCGGTGCCCTGCTGGCGGCGCTGCCGGACGTACCCATGGAACTGGTCATGGTCACCCGCGCGCGGTCAGCCATGGGCATCAAGGTGAAGCGCGGTAAGGGCAACGCCAAGCGCGCCGTCATCGCGTGGGTCGAGGAGCAGGGGCACACGCTACCCGTCTCCCCAGTGGCCAAGAACCCCGACGACGACGTGGCCGACGCGATCCTGCTCGCCTACTACGCCGAGGCGCATCTGTAGGTGTTGCGCCGCCGCGCGGTTACGTGCTAGCCTCGCGGCGGCTAACCGCGCCGAGCAGAGGAGGTGTCTATGGCATTGACCAACGACGAGGTAGTCGCGAGCGTAATGACCGCGATGGAAGCGGCAGGGGAATCGCGCCGCTCTCTGGCCAAGGCGATGGGTTGGCAACTGACCACGTTGCGTCGTCGGCTGGGCGGCGGGGTGCCCTTCACCATCGGCGAGATTGCCGAGGTGGCGGGGGTGCTCGATGTTGACTGGCGAGACTTCGCCATCGAAGCAGGCTGGGGCTACGAACTCACAGAGAGTGCCGTGCCGAAGTTGCACGACATTCCGGTCACCCACGTGAGCCGAGTTCTTGAGGCCATCCGATGAGCCTGACCGTCCGCAAGTACCGACTGGGGCTAGTCGACGACCAGCGCATCGCGCTCCCCGAGGGAGCCGAGATACTTCATGTCGGTGAGCAAGACACCCCGTTTGAATTAGTGCTGTGGGCGCTGGTCGATCCGGAGCGCAACAACGCCGACAGGTACTTCTCAATCGCCGGGACTGGCCGTCCAGTGTCCTTGCAGGGTGGACGACTCATCCATGTCAGCACGGTGCAGGCGTCGAATGGACTCGTGTGGCACGTTTTCGAGCGCGTCAGTTTGGAGATGTGACATAGACGCCCCGATGGCGTGGGCGGCCATGCGGCTCGAAGCGCACCTCCACGTGTGCGACGAGTGCGGTGAGGAACCCGGCGTCGTGCCGGGCAACGACGGGCCGAGGCTGCGGTGCCCACTGCACCCGGCCGCAGATATAAGGAGAAAGCATGACAACTGAGACGACACCGGCCGGACAGTCGGTGAAGGACGAAGTGCGCGCCATGGTCGCGGCGGGATCGCCCGCATTCCGCGCCATGGCCGAGCGTGTGAACGCCGAGGCGGCCGAGCGCAAGGTGGCGACCGCTGAGATGCTGAAGATCGTACAGGGGTCTGGGGCCAAATGGCTGAAGGGGGCGAAGCCCGAACAGGTGCAGGCGTTCGCGTCCGTCTGCGTCGCGCTTGATCTGTCGCCGATCGGCGGCGACGCCTATCTCATCCACGGCATGCTCTACCTCGGCATACAGGGCCGTCGGACGCTGGCGGTGAGGACTGGACAGCGCCGCAGCGAATCGCAGCCGCGCATGCTGGCTCCCGGCGAGAAGACGTTGCATGGCGTCGAGGACGGCGACGTGGCCCGCAGCGTCGAGGTCTGGCGCAAGGGCGAGGACGCGCCGCACGTCGGTATCGGCGTCATCCGGGCATCCGAGATCACGAAGGCGCAAGATGCAGGCAGAGGCGACGATGGCGTGTACTACTTGCCGCTCGCGAAAGACCCTCCGTTCATGGCCGCGAAGCGCGCGGCGATGGCTGCCTACCGCAAGGCATTCCCTGAACTGATGACGGGTACAGATAACGAAACCGACCCGCAGGAGAGCCAAGGGATCGAGATTACCGATCTCGGTGCGGTCGATGCGTCCGAGCCAGAGCGTCGGGAGATTGAGGGCGGCGATTTGCTCGCCCCGCTCGCAGGCGAGGTCGACCCCGAGACCGGCGAGATCACGGAACGCCCCACCGACATCACCACGACCGTCGACGGCGAGGGCGTTGGCGCGGATGGCCCGACCGTTGCCTCCGAAGCCGAGACGGCAGCCGCCAGCGCGGCACTGACTGAAGGGCTGGCCAAGAACGTCGAGCGGGTCGTCGCCGAGATCGTCTGGGGCGAGTGGGACGCCGACAAGGACTACGCCATCGCGGCGGTGCTCGGCTGTCACGCAGCGAAGTGGCTGGAGGGCGGCTTCAGCGTCGAGGACGCGGCCGAGGTCGCGCAGGCCGTCCACGGTGCGATGACCACGCCGCCGGGGCGCAACCTTGCGGACGCGGCGTCGCTGGTGCACCGTACGCGGTCAGAGGCGGGGCTGCCGTTCCTCGCAAACATGATCTTGGAGGAGGACGCCGATGGCGAAGCAGGATAGCGATCAGCCCGCCGACGAGGGCACGCAGATGCAGGCGTTCGAGGGCGGGGCGGGCAGCCCGCCGCCTGACTGGATACAGCCGCCGAACTCTGACCAGTTCGACAACGCTACGCATCTGATGGCAGGCCCGGAGGTCGTTGAACGGGTCAACGTGCTGCTGCGCCTCGATGAGTTCAAAGACCTCCGCAGCCACCCCTGCGAGGTAGTCTGGCGCAAGAAAACGAAGCCGACGGCCCCGGATGGCGAGACTCCAGTGCTCGCCTCCGTTGAGGTCGCACCCCTGCTGTGGAAGTTTCTCACCGAGGGCGTGCTGGGGTTCTGCGTCAACCTGCACTGGGCACACTTCGAAGTGATGCGCGAGGATGGCAACTACGTCCACCCCGACACGCTCGACCAGCACGTTCACCACGCCCTGATGCACCTCGCTGTCAGCGCCGAGGGCGTGCTGGGGACACGAGGGGCGACGGTGCAGGTATTCCCCGAGACGGTCGGCCGCTACGGGCTGCACACGCCAGCGATCGTTACCCTCAGCAACCAGATGAAGCTCTGGGAGCAGGACGACCGATGATCACCGCCATCGAGGTGGCGAACTTCCAGTCAATCCAGCATGCGCGGCTGCGGCTGGCCGGTTGGACTTCGCTGGTAGGCGAATCGGACGTGGGCAAGTCGGCGGTGGTGCGTGCCATCACCGCCGCGCTCACCAACTGGCGCGGCGACCACTTCATCCGGCGCGGAGCCAATGAGTGTGCCGTCGTGTTCGCGTTGGATGATGACACCTACGTGCGCTGGACTAAAAGGCGAGGCGCGTCCGGCACCTACGACATCACCCCACCGAACGGCGACGCCACGCGGTACGAGAAGACGGGCGGCGAGGTGCCCGAGGAAGTCGCGGCGCTGCTGAACGTCACCGTGGACGTGGCCGGTGACGGCTTCACCCCCGGCCTTCAGCAGCAGCACGACCCGCCCTTCCTGTTCGCAGACACGCCACGACGCCGCGCACAGACGCTCGGCGAGTTCGACGGCAGTAACCTCCTGATGCTGGCCGAGGGCGCGCTACGGCGCACACAGCGCGAGCAGCAGGCGCTGGCGTCGGGCGCGCACGCCGCTATCGAGACGGTGGAGGCGGAACTACTGGCCTTCGACTGGGTGGACGGGGCCGTGCTGGCCGTGGAGACGGCGCGGACGCGGGTGCAGGAGGCCGACGAGCAGCACCAGATCGTCAGTACAGTGCTCTCGCTCCGCGACAAGATCACGATCTCGCACCGCGACTTCAGCGAGTACCGGGGGCTGGTCGAGGCGATCGAGTTGGTCGGGGCCGAGGCATCGCTGAGGGCAGCCGACATGGCCGAGGGGCCGGTCGTCGCCATGGTCGCGCTAGCCGACCGGCTGCGGGCTACCGCCCCGGTAGACGGTGCCGACGTGACGGTCGAGGCGCTGGAGTTCGAGCATGTGGAGGCTATGGTCGCGCTGCGCAGCGACCTCTCCGTAGCAGACGCAAGCGCCGCGTTCGACGCTCTCGACACGACACGCATCGACAACGACCGCCGCGTCGCCCGCGCCGCGCTGACCGCCGTGCTCGGTGCGCTCTGCCCTACCTGCGGCGAACCGTTGACGGCCGGGGGGCTGGGGCTGTGACCAACACCACGATGAGACGACTGGTTGCAGCCGGTGATCCGACCGTGCGGAGGTGCGGCGGCTGTGGCGGGAGCGGGATGCACCCCGACTATCCGCAGCGCGGCTACCCGCGCCCGATGGTGTGCGGAGCGTGTCACGGGGCAGGAGGATGGCTGCTATGAAGATCATGCAGATCAACGACCCTCATCTGAGCGACCAGCCGCCGCGCATGCGGACGGCCAGCTACCTCGACGATGTGCTGGCCAAGCTGGAGGCGGCATTGGGAATCGCCAACGATCTCGAGGGTGAAGTGGAGATCGTGGTCGTCACCGGGGATCTATTTCACCGGAAGAACCCGACCCACACGTCCCATCGCTTAGTGCAAGCGGTCAGGGCGATCTTCGATCGGTTCGATTCGTTCGACGGCACGCCTGTCTTCATCATCCCCGGCAACCACGATCAGGGGCGGAACGGCGGCATCGAGGGGCAGCCGGTCGCATCCGTAAGCGGTAACAACATCTACGTGGCGGGGATGTTCGAGCCGCTTCGCGGGGTGGCGATGATCCCGTGGCACAACGCCATGGAGGGGCCGGATGGCATTGCGCACATCGTCGAGGCGATCAACAAGGCAGGCGCACCCGAGGTCGTGCTCGCCCACGCTCCGGTCACGCTGGAGCCGTACCCCTTCGGCCCGGAGAAGCGCGGCTGGATCGACGCGCACGAACTGGCCGAGGCGCTGCCGCCGTCGGTGCGGGTGTTCGCGCATGGTCACATGCACAAGGGCCACGAGCCGACGCGGATCAACAACGTGGTCTTCAGCAACCCCGGCGCGCTGGCGCGGGCCACCATCGGTGCTGACGACCGCGACCGGGTGCCGCAGGTGGCGATTCTCAAGGACGGGTCGGGGGACGCTGGCGGCTGGTACGTCGAGTACATCGAGATCCCCCACCGCCCGGCGTCGGAGGTGTACCGTGTCGCCGTCGCGGAGGCGCAGGACGAGCGGGCCACCGGCATCGCGGCGCTGTCGACGGCGCTGGCTGCGGCCGACACCCACGTCGTGACCCGCGAAACGCTGGTGGAGAGCACCCTGAAACTTGAGCGGCCCGACGACGTACCGGCGGCCGACTGGTCGGCCGGGATCGACGAGGCCATCGCAGCATTGGAGGACGCATGAACCACCCCGCGCTGGACAACGCCAAGCGCGTGATCACCGAGATTTCGGCGCAGGAGAACGGCGACTTGCCGTCAGCGGTTGGAGGCTCGATCCCGCTAGCCCGTCAGGTCGGCCGCCTAGCCGTTGCCGTACTGGAGATCATCGCTGCACTGGAGGAGGACGCATGAGGCATCTACGCGGCAAGGGGAAGCGACGCGATGGGACGTACAGATGACCACGACCGAGGAACTGACCGCGCTGCGCACGCGCCACGACGGGCTGGTGGCCAAGGCCGCCGAACACCGTGGGCGGCTGGCCCAGCGTGAACAGGAGCACGCGCGCCTGATCCAGACGATGCGCGACGAGCACGGCTGCGACACGCTGGAGGAACTGACCGCGAAGATCGAGACGGAGACAGCCGCCATGACGGAGGCCACCGAGAAGGCCGACGCCGCGCTGGCCGCAGCCGAGGTGGCCATGCGCGCAGCGGACGCGGTGGTCGCGACGTGAGCGACGATCTGCGCCAGTGCGTCACATGCAAGGAGCAGACGGCCGACATCCACTACAAGGCTTTCAGCGTCTGCGGCCCCTGCTTCTTCAAAGACCCGCTGGGGTACAGCATCGTGCCGTCGCCGCGTCGCGAGGTAGCAGCGTGGCAACGATGACCGACCTGCTGACGCTGGAGCAGCGGCTGGTCGGTCCCGCCGCCGCCCAGTCGGTCGCCGAGGCTGCCGTCCTGCGGGCACAGCGTGACGCTGACGCCGCCGAGACCCGGGTGCGGGCGTGTGACGTAGGGCTGGCCGCCCTGCACGCCGTGCGGGACGTGACAACCGCCCGTGTGCAACAGACGATCGCCGAACTGTGTAGCGAGGGGCTGCGGATCGTCTTCGACGACCCGGATGTGCGGTTAGAGGTACGCCCCGTTGCCCGCAGGGGCGTCGTGGAAATGGATCTGGTACTGGTGCGCGGTGACCTAGAAACCGACCCGCTAACGGGCAACGGGGGCGGTCTCGTGGCCGATGCGGCCGCTATGTTGCGGCTGATCATGGTGAAGCTGCTGTCCCAGCGCGGCCTGCTGCCCCTGTTGGTGCTGGACGAGCCGTTCGCGGCCCTCAGCAGCGGGCACCGCGACGCCATGGCCGACACGCTGTACGACGTGGCCGCCTCGATGGGCATTCAGGTCATCATGGTGACGCACGCTGACCAGTTCGCTCGGGGTACGGTCTACGAAGTGATGCCCGGCGACGGTGGAGCCGTGGTCGCGCTGAAGGGAGACGCATGATGAAGGTTACGAAGGACAAGCGGTCGATAATGCCGCACACAGTGACGTACACGGTCGACCCCGAGGAAGGTGAATACAGCTACTCGGTGATCGTCGTGAAGTCATCGCATCCGAACCCTGAGCGACACGGCGAGATTCTGTGCGTCGCTCATGGCGACTGCGAACATGCCGCGGCCGTCGAAAAGCTGCTGGGCTCGTGATGGAGTTTCTAATCCCGATCGCCGTCGGCATCGTGGCGTTTGCTGCGGGGTTCGGCCTCGTCTCGTGGGCGCGGGCGAGCGGGGTCACAGACGGCCTGCTGCCGAATGAGACCTTCGAGTACACGCTCGACGTGGGCGACATCCTGCAACTGTTCCGCGACCGCTCCGTGCTGGTCGCCGTGCTGAAGGACGAGGACACCCGCGCCGACATGATCTCGCTGACGCTGGGCGACGACGTGGACTTCACCACCGCCCGCATGGCCCTGCTCAAGGCCGAGCAGGACGGGCTGCGGCACGTGTGACCGACCTCGCGCGGGGTGAGCGAGATCGCGTCCCCGGCCGGGTCAAGAGCGAGACGGTCAAGGTCAAGATCGGCGGCCCCGACGCGCCGTCGGTCTACCTCACCTGTGACACCCGCACCGACGGACGGCTCGCGCAGGTCTTCATTACGGTGGCCAAGCGCGGCACCACCGAGCACGCTTACATGGACGCCTTCGCCATGGTGCTGTCGGCTGGCCTGAGCTACGGCATGCCAGTGGAGTGGCTGGAGCGATTCGTCGGCACCCGGTCGGAGCCGAACGGCGTGGTCATCGGGCACGACCGCATCAAGCTGTGCTCCAGCGTCCACGACTACATCGCCCGGCACCTGCTGATCACCTACGCAGGCCGCGACGACCTCGCGAGCGTCTGACACGCAGAAGCCCCCGCCTTCACGCGGGGGCTTCTGCTGTGCGCTCACGTTACCCGAGTCCGCCGTCACGGGGGCGCTGCCGGAACGTTCAGAGCGCCGCCGCCGTAACATCCCGGACAAGGTAATTGTCAGGCGGCGGCGGCTACCCCGTGCACGAAGGGAATCATGCCCGCTGGACGCTACCCGATCGCGCGGTCGCCGTCTACTCAGGTGGCGGCTGCTGCCGTCGAGCCACCACAATCTCGCGCCCGGTCAAGACCGCAACGAGGGTGAACAGCAGGCCGTTGAGGGCCAGTATCTGCGCCTCGTCCAGCGGTGCGCCGAAGACGAACGCAACGTTGATGGCCGCGCCGCCCAGCGCCACGATCTGGCTCGCCCGCTCGTTGATGATCCTCAGTACCGTGTCCATCGCCGTCTCCTATTCCAACAGCGCCTCAACGTCGGCCAGCAGCGCTTTCGCTGCCCGCACCTTCGCCAGCGCGTCTGCGTGGTCGTGCTCGTCTGCTGGCTCAGGCTGTGGGCTGAACGTATCCCGCGCCGTCCGGTGGATCCAGTCGCCGGGGCATGAGGTGTGGTTCGGGTGTGCCCCCTTGTGGGGCATCGCAACGAGGTCGCGGTCGAGGCGGCCCGGCAGCCACTCGACGAACGCCTGATAGCGGTCGAGCGCCGCCTGCGTCGGCCGATCGAACCGCGCGTCCACCTGTTCCCCCGTCTGGTCGTTGCGACGGTCGGCGAAGTTGCCGAGGAACACGCAGCCGATCCCGATGTGGTTCGGGAGCAGCCCAGCGTACTGCGTATCCCGCATCGGCGTGCCGCCCGAACTGACGTGCGCACGGCTCGTATCGAGTGCGCCCATGAGGTAGATCACGTCGGTCTGAGGAGGCACCGCGAGGTGGTAGCCGGTGCCGCCCCACGACCACGGCGCGGCGACGTTGCCGGTGCGCATCCCGCCAAGGTCAAGGTGCCAGCGCCAGTTGGCCCGCAGCCGGTCGAAGTCGTCGTCGATGGTCTCGCCGTCGAAGTCCTTGTCCGCACCCTTGAACGCCACCGCGTCGTGGTGGATCGCGACGTAGCGTTTCGCGAAGCGGTCGTCGGTCATATGGCGGTCGCCAACCTCATCGTCAGGAAGGAGCGACCGCACGTCGATCACGGTCAGCCCGCCGGGGATGCGATAGCGTTGCAACTCAACCGGGGCCGTGAGCCAGTTCGGTTCGACGGTCAGCGTGCTGTCCCCGAGCCCCTGAAAGACGTTACGCTCAAGCTCAACCAGTCTCGTTGCCATCAGTCTCCTCCTGTTTCGAGCGCCGCCAGACGCCGCTCGTGGTCGTCGAAGCGCTGGTCACCGTCCTTCAGGCGCTCCACGATCTCGCCCACCTGATCTTTGATGCTGTCGCCGCTGTTCGGCTCCAGTTCGCGCACCTGTACCTCACGTATGTGGTCGACGGCGTGACCGAGGTCGCGGAAGAAGTCGATCGTGGGCCGTGTCCACTTCCGCCACGACCATGCGAGCGCGGCCCCCGCCGCTGTGAGGAAGGCCAGTAGCAGCACGCCCCACATCAGCCATGGCGTTGTCGCTTCGATGATGCTCATGGCGTGGCGAACTCCAGCACCACCGACAGGCCGTTGGGGGCGGTGCCGCTATGGATCGCGTCCACGTCGATGTAGACCTGATCGCCCGTGATCATGTCGTCGTTGGCCGCGTTGACCACGCCATCCTCCGCAAAGAACTCATCCCCGAGCGTGACCGGAGTCGAGAGCATATCAGCGTCCACTCCCGCGCGGCGGCGACGCACCATCACGTCGGTCGTGGCGGTGATGCCCTTGTCATTGACGCTAGCGACAACGTTCGTGAGGTCGTAACCAGTGAGCCGCGAGGGCACGGTAAAGGCGCGCTTACCGTTACCGGTAGTGACGGCGATATCCGCGTCGACGATATCGATGTCGTATGTCTCCGGCCCCGCACCGACGAAGAGGCGGTCACCCTCCATGATCCCGCCGAGGCCCACATCCGATGCCTTGTAGCGGAAGAACGAGAAGATTGCATTCTGGTCTGCCCCACTCGAACCGTCCGCCCACAAACCGAAGTGCGTTGGCGTGAATGTCGGTACTCCCGAGAAGAGACGTGTCCACCCGATCCCGTCGGTCGAATAGTCGCGGCTGATCGTCGTGCCCGTACGACGGATGCGTAGGTAGAGGTGAGTATCGAAGTTCCCGACCACTGGGGTGGTCGCGAGGGTCGCGCTGAACGTGTCCCACTGGCTATAGCGCGTAACGAGCATCCTGCGCACGCCGTTAGTGCTGTAAAGAAACCGCAGCAGTTCGATGTCGCCGGAGCTACTGGTCGCGTCCTGCCACAGTGCCAGTCCCGCCCCGGCGAAATTGGCAGGCAACGCCGAGAGTGAAAGTTTTGACACGATCGTGAAGTCACCTGCCGGGATTGCCTTCCACACCCCGGCAATACCAGCACTGGAAGGGTTGGTGAGCACCACCCCCCGTTCGTCCTCAGCCACCGTCTGCCGCGACCCGAAGTCGGTCTCCGTCCAGTCGCCGGAGAACGAGGCGTCGTCGAACTCGTCGTCGAGCGCATCTGGGGAAGCCGGGGGAGCGTCCGG